>ERZ506918.992-NODE-992-length-11523-cov-4.342780_pt1 | contig 11523 bp, 10 predicted proteins | sample MGYA00513975_ERZ506918 | MGnify/ENA metagenome assembly ERZ506918 | reverse complement strand
TCTGTACGGTTGGATGGGGAAGTTCTGCAATGTTTTCTACAGTTTTCTGACTGTAGGATTGATGGTAAAGATCCATCAGATCTGCCATGTTCTGGATCGTATGACCGTGTTGTGTGAGTCTGGCAGCAAAGACCATATTCTGTTCTGCTTCCCGGATTCCATAGCAGTTTAAGATAGCTGTTTCAATGTGATCCATAGGCCTGTTCCTCCTTTACCAGAGCTTTTAAAAGGATCAGATAATTGATGCAGTCTGTGATTTTTTCATCCCACTGTTCCATGTCAAAATGTAACAGAGTGGAATAACACATATCGTAAAGGGATACGACATGTTTCGACATCATACCGGCCAGTGCTGCTTTTGAATCGCAGTTTTGTAAAGCGGCAGCAATCTTGAATGCACTGAGGCGGTCAATATTGTCACCGGTATATTCTTTCTTTTTATGTGCCAGAATATCGGCACACTTTCTCATCTGAAGTTCAAATACAATATTAAATTCTTCTTGTGTCATGTGATAGTTCCTCCTTTGTTTTGTGATGGTTATCGTTCGAGATCCTTGGTTTTTGATCTTACTGGTTCCGGAATCTGCATCTGAAGAATGGCATCAACATTCTGATCGGCAGTATCCAGATCTTTTAATTTTTCTTTCAAGCTGCTTATTGCTTCTTCTTCGGAAGCTATCTGCTGTTGCAGTTTTTCTTTTTGTAAAGTCAAGGTTTTTAGGCTTGTCATCTTTCCATCCTGATAAAAGGATCTCAGCCAATTTCTGGCTTCTTCATATTTCTGAATTTCCTTCGCATGTTCTTTCCGGTACTTTCCTTTGTACTTTGCTTTTGAAAACTGGGAATAAACTTCCTTATTTGCATAGTACTGTCCGGTATAACGGATCTGATTGTTGAGGATCCTTAGATCGGAACGATGCTGAGCAACCTGTGTCTGCATTTCTTTTAGTTCCTGCTTTGAGGCAAGCAGTGTGTTTTTCAAATCTGACTGCGTATCAAATCCATGTTCCTGCACATAGATAATGGTATTTGCCATTTGCTGCAGGTTAGAAAGTTTTACCCGATGAGCATAAGCCGGGCTCTGCATTGCTTTCACATTTGTCTGGAGATTTACAACCAGGCGCAGGTGAGATCTGATGTAGAGAATGGCCAATGGATCCTTGCGTAAGAAGGTCTGTTCCAGGTATTCTTTTCCATATCGTGTTCCCAGTGCACGTTCAGTAATCCGCTTCTGTCGATCAGGATGAAGATAGCTGTATCTGCCACGATGCTCAATCACAGAGATTTGAAATTGTTCCAGAAGTTTGGATTGGAATTCATCAAAACTATTGGATGTGGCAGCACATTCATCAATTGCATTTCGCAAATATTCTTTCTGTGTAAGGAACACGGTGGATGTTGGCTTGAGACCATCTTCGATGATTTTCTGGTTGATCTCATCCAGTTTTTGTTGGCCATGTTTCTGTGCCATATACTCTTTCTGAGTGATTTTTCTCTCAGCCGGAGCAAGAAGATCTATCTGGTGAAGTCCTTCCTGTTGGCACCGATCCATGACAGTTTTCTTAAAAGTGTTCATGAATTTATCAGTGGAACGATGCTTGTAACCGGCGGCTTCCTCATGTGGTTTATCCATATAAGGCCGCCTTTCCACTGCAGTCTTTCGCACACTGTTGATGACGATATGAGTATGGATATTTCCGGATTCATTGTGACCATCAGTATGAGTAACCACCAGTGCCTGATATCCGGGAAACATCTGCTTTGCAAGTTCCAAACTGATTGCCTGTGCTCTCTTTCCGGTAAGACCGTTTTCTGTAACATCGGCTGGATCGTAGCTGATAATGTAGTGGTGACTTTTGATATCTTCACGTTTCTTATTTTTGTGAAAATGAGCATTTGTCAGTTCACATTCCTTGTCAAAAGACATCGGATCACAGTTCAGCCCATCCATATAAAACTCTTTTCGCAGGATGCTTCGTCCGGATTCATCTACAATCTTTTTCCCGGTTTTTTCATCATGTTCAAACAGAAGGTAATTGATAGCAGCCGAGTAATTTGCATTTCTGCTTTTAATGTGTTTTACGATTGCCATTCATACCACCTGCCAGTTTCAGTACCTCTTTTCTCAATAGGAATAAGTCCGTGATGCACTGATGGATTTCATTTTCTATAGCACGTGACTGACTGCCACCACTGTTAAAATGCTTGGCGATCTGATTGAGATTCGATCCGATTTTTCCATATTCACTGACCAGTTTTCTGAGATCATTCATGTCTGCAACAACTTCAATCTGATGATGGATTTGCTTTTCCAATAGAAGTTTCCTCAGATATTCTGATCGGCTAACAGATAAACAAGCAGCGCCTTGGTCTAATAAATCCAGTTCGACATCTGTAAGACGTAATCCTATAAAATGTCTGTGATTCAGTTCTTTATCTTTGTTTTCTGTTCTCATACTCCTCCTTCCGCTGAGACTATTCCTCCCGCCGGGAGTCCACGTATTTCAATATCGGCTGTCCCTTCCGATATTAGAAATAGTGCTGTGAACACCTTTAGGTGGAACCAACAGACAAGTGAAACGTCTGTTATTGAGAGGGTATGGGGAGATCCCCATCAAGATAAATCCCATAGGAGAACAGGATGCCAAATGGCAATACTGTTAAACATGGGTGGATCTTGCTCTGTATGTGTACCCCTCTATATAACGAAACGCTCAGAGGCTGTTTTACAGTGGGGGAAAAGAAAAAATATCAAAAAATCGATGATTAATGGTAAGCTTGTGATAGAATGGAAAAAAGAGAAAAGCATAAAGGATGTTGTTGTGGAGAATATTTGTTATGATTAGAAAGTTGCTGAACGGAGATATCGATAGAGTCGCTGACATATGGTTAAAGACAAATCTGAAAGCACATTATTTTATTTCCAATCAATACTGGAAAAGTAATTATGAATTAGTGAAAGAAATGCTGTTACAATCCGAAGTTTATGTGTTTGAAGCAGATAAAATGATACAAGGATTTGTAGGACTAAATGATGAATATATCGAAGGTATTTTTGTCTCTGATGAAATGCAGTCATGTGGCATAGGTAAGCTTTTATTGGATTATATTAAGGATAAAAAAGTTAGCTTACGATTAAATGTATACCAGAAGAATGCCAGAGCAATTTCTTTTTACCAAAGAGAAGGGTTCATTATTCAATGTGAAGGTTTGGATGAAGCTACTGGTGAAAAAGAAAGGCCCGTATCCGTTCAGGATATGAGCCTTGCAAGAATTGGAGAATTGTAATCCGTAGATTTTACAAGTAAAATCTCTCCAGTTTTGTTTTAAAAAATTGAATTAATGGGCCGTTGAAGCAGGCATTTATAATTGTCCCAATCCCTACTACCGACCAGATACCCGCCCCAGATGCAGTGGCAAATATGATTCCGATAATCACGACAACAACATCTGAAAGAATCCTTGCTTTATGGAATGGAATTTTCTGATGTGTCAGTTTCTCGATTATAATTGCGACACTGTCATATGGAGCGATTCCCATATCTGCGACCATATATAATGCCACTCCCATAGATGCCATCAGCTGAGCAAGCAGCAGTGCAAGGATACGCAGTGGCAGATTCATCTGAATCTGCACTACATCATTCGCTACATAACAAATAAAGTCTGCAATGTATCCGACAAATACCATATTGATAATGGTCCCCGCACCAATGCAGGATCTTGCCTGAAAAAATACAACTACAAGGATGATCGCATTGACAAGCAACTGCCACGTTCCAAAGCTCCATCCGATAAATCCGCTGATTCCAAGATTCATTGCACTGAATGGATCCACGCCAAATTGTGAAAGTCGTAAGAAAGATACACATAATCCAATAAACAATATTCCCAGTACCATTCCGCCGGTTCTTTTTGTCTTCGTCATGATCTATCTTCCCTCCTGAACTTTTTTGCCTTTCAGCATATATATTCTAGATTCAAAATCGGTACAAGGAGTCACATTCCCTGGCACTTCACCAGCTGTCACATCGGATGTGATCAATCCATAATTCATCAATTCGTCTCCGTAATTTTCTGTATGATTCCATACATTTTCATAAATCATATCCGGGTTCAATCCCTGTAATCTGACACGGCTATACGGTTGATTCACTCCATTTAAAACACGATAGTAGCCTACGATTGCAAGCGTGCGGTCTTCATTTGTCACCATCCATACCGTCTCATTTCCTTCGAATGGACTTTTCAGACGATAAAATGTTCCAAACTGTAACACTTCTCGATATTCTTTCATAAATGTGATCTGATCTTTTACTTCTTTGATCTCTTCTTCTGTCAATTTGTTGAGATCCAGTTCGTATCCAAAAGTTCCAAAGTATGCTACATTCGCTCTTGTATGTAATGGGGTATTGCGAAATACCTGGTGATTCGGGACAACAGACACATGGCTTCCCATACTGCTGAGCGGATAACACATAGAAGTTCCGTACTGAATCTTCAGACGCTCAATTGCATCCGAATCATCGCTTGTCCATCCCTGTGGTGCATAATACAGCATTCCCGGGTCAAATCTTCCGCCACCGCTGGCGCAGGATTCAAATAATACTTCTGGAAACTCATTTGTCAAACGTTCATACAGATCATATACACCTAAAATATAACGATGGAACACTTCTCCCTGTCTGTCTGAAGAAAATTTGCTGCTGTAGCATTCTGTAATGCTTCGGTTCATATCCCATTTAATATATGAGATTTTCGACTCCGATAATAACTTTGCCATCATTCCGTAAATATGATCTACTACTTCTTTTCTTGCAAAATCGAGTACATATTGGTATCTGCCGTGTGATGTATTTCTTCCTGGTGTCTGTAAGATCCAGTCCGGATGTGCTCGATAAAGATCAGAGTCTTTATTTACCATCTCCGGCTCAAACCAAAGACCGAATTTTAATCCTAGTGCTTCAATTCTTTCTGACAGGCCTTTGATGCCATTTGGCAGAAGCTCTTCATTTGCCACCCAATCACCAAGACCAGCTCTGTCATTTCTTCTTGCGCCAAACCATCCGTCATCTAAGACAAACAGTTCTACTCCACATTCTTTTGCTTTCCTTGCAATCTCTACAAGGCGATCTTCTGTAAAGTCAAAATAAGTTGCTTCCCAGTTGTTATTTAAAATCGGTCTTGCCTTATCACGCCAGTACCCTCTTGCGAGTCTCTTTGCATACAGCTTCTGGAATGTCTGACTCATGCCATTTAATCCATTTTCACTGTAAACCAGAACTGCTTCCGGTGTCTGAAAGCTTTCTCCCGGTTCTAATTTCCAATCGAATCCTTCCGGATTGATCCCGGCTGTAATTCGTGTCACATCATGTGTATCTACCTCTGCCTGCATACGGAAATTTCCACTATATACAAGGCTTATTCCGATTGCTTCTCCTGCATTTTCATCTGTGTTGTGACGTTTTAAAGCAAGGAACGGATTATGTTCGTGAGAAGAATTTCCGCGCATGCTGTCGATAGCTGTTATGCCTTGCTCCAATGTTCGATTCTTTATATAGCGCTCTCTGGACCACGCACCGGACAACTGCATCCATTCATAATCCTTATCCGGAAGATCCAGGCTTAAGCTCATCATATTTAATACATGCAGATTTTTCTCACCGGCATTTTCAATATAAGCACTTCTTGCAATTGCACTATATTCATCAAAAATCGTATATAAAAGCGCCAGTTTTGCACCAGTCAAAGCGTCTTTCAGAAAGATGCGCAATGTCTGCGCTTCCTCCTTGGACTCTGTGTAAGTTGCCGGCAATCCGGAGAGTTTCGGTTTTCCGGCAATAATCTCATAACTGTCATATTGGAACTCACTGATTCTGCTGCCATTTTCCTGCAACAATTCAATTGCCGGATGTCTGTAGTCTGTCGTACCGTAAACAGGATATTCCTGTCGGATATGTTCCAATGAAAAAGTACGATCCCATTCATATATATATGATGTCATTGGGCGTTCACATTTCTCAACCAGATAAGAAAAATCTGCTTTGTCATGAAGTCGTTTTCCAAAATATAATTGTCCCAGATGTCCATTTTCTAATACACATAAGATATAACTGATTTTTTCATTGTATAAATGGAAAGTTTTCGTTTCCTCGTGAAAAATAATCTGTCTCATATAATACCCCTTTTACAATTTAATTGTTGGCTCTTAAGCTGTCTGCTTTTTCGCATGCATTTCATTTACTTTTCTTGTGATTTCTTCCATCTTCTCACCTTTTAAAATGTAGTATTTTTTGTAAATACCAAAGCTAGCAAATGCAAGAATGATTGGAATTACAATCATTAACACGCGAATACCCATTACGGTTGCTGTGCTCTGCGTTACCGCTTTTGCGTTGTATCCTACAATCTGAAGACCAATTCCTGTTAATCCACCTGCTGCTGCCATGGCTGCCTTCATAAGGAATGTCTGTGCAGAACATGTTACGCTTTCATTTCGTACACCAAACTTCACTTCTCCATAGTCGATAACATCTGCCATACAGCATGTTGTTACTCCAAGTGAAAGACCTGAGCCGAAGAAAAGTAATGCACAACATACAATAACTAACACCTTGCTCTGTGGTGCTACATATCCTGCTGCACCGAGCAGTACAAATCCAACAATCGGAAGTCCGCATGCAAATGCGTATACTTTTTCACGGCTAATTTTTTCTGCAATTTTCGGGAAGCATAAAAGTCCCGCCATCTCAGCAATAATCGCAAATCCAAAAATAGAATACAGATATTCATCATGGCATACACATTTGAAATAATATACAGCAAAGCTTTTTGCAATCTGTGTACAAAGGTTAAATGTCAAAAGTAATCCGATAAATGCAAGCAGCTGATCATTTTTTACAATTACCTGAAATGCCTGTTTCAGACTTGTCTTTTCTGCTGATATACCTAATGTTGATTCCTCTTTTACATTAAATACAGTAATGCCGATTGTAACGATGAAAATAACTGCGATAATGATTGCGAAAAGTGTATATCCTTTTTCTGCGTAGAGATTGCTCTCGCCTGCAACTTTGTTCAGGTAGTTGATGATGTAAAGCCCAAATGTTGCTACTGAAAATCCTGCAAGACTTGCGAAAAATCTTGGAATTACGGATACTTTTTCACGTTCGTGCGGATCATTTGTCAAGTTCGGAAGCCATGACCAGTAAGGGACATCCATGATCGTATAAGTCATTCCATATAAGATATACATAACGGATACATATACGTACAATGCTGTTCCTGACAGGTTAAAACTGTGGAATAGCAAAACAAATACAACTGAATTTACCAATGTTCCGATTACAAGCCAGATTCTGAATTTACCAAAACGTGTATGTGTATTGTCAACAATCATACCCATCATCGGGTCATTGATCGCATCCCATATTCTTGCCACAAAAAACAGTACGCCGACAAATGCCGGTGCCAGATACAATGTATCTGTAAAATAAAGCATTAAAAATGCTCCTACTAAATTGCAAATCGCGTCTTTACCGATTGCCCCAATTCCAAAACATAATTTTTCTCTTGTAGACGCATATTTATATTGCGGATTTTTCTGAGTTTCTTTTTGATTTCCCATGATTCTCCTCCTCTAATACTCCTTTGTTTATTTTTTATTTGAGTGAAGAAACCTGTGCACGTGTTCCTTATGTTTGTTGATACAAGTATAGCGTACAAAAAAAACATCCGTTATACCTTTTTGTTAAGGGTTATATCCCAAATGTTAGGTATTGGATGTTTTTTAAAACATTTTGTCTATTCTTTTTCAATGTCTCCCACATAAATTGTTTTATGCTTCTTATATTCTTTCAGTTCATTTTGTACACAGATCAATCGTTTTCGGGCATCCTTTCTGTTGTCGTTACGATATTGGGTCGGCGTTATTCCCATTTTCTGCTTAAATACTTTACCGAAAGCAAGGGAATTACGATAGCCACAGGAAACTGCAATCTCCTCCACAGACAGATCTGTAAGTGCGAGCTGCTCCTTTCCTCTGGAAATTCGAAATTCCGTCAAAAAATCTTTTGGAGAGATTCCGAGACTGTTCATAAATATTGTATATAAATAGCTTCGATTTAGTGCCAAATAATTTGCTATATCTTCCACTGTGATTTTCTGTGAATAGTAATTCTTTATATAGGAAATTGCCTCCTGCACATGTATGCTTTCTTTTGTATCATTCGAATATTGCTGAATTTCAATCCCGCGAGCCAGTACTGAGAAAAACTGATAGAGCTTCCCCTGGAGATAATAAAGATTTTCTGCAGTTGAACATGTATGATGAAGCATTTCAAATACAATTTCTTTCAGTTCTTCTCCATATTCACACTCGCATGTAAGCTGACGACTGTTCAGGCCAAGATCTCTGACAAATCTCTGTGCTTCCGTACCACCAAATCCTACCCAAAGGTAAGACCATGGGTCCGTTTTATCTGCCTGATAAAAGGTAAGGCTTTCCGGCTCGATCAGAAAGGCTTGCCCTTCTTTCAGCTGATACTTCGTTTCGCCGACCTGATAGATACCTTTGCCCTTCATTACATAATGCAAAATATAATTGGGTCTTGCGGCTGGCCCGTAGCTATGTAATGGCTTGCATTCTGCAAATCCGCAGAAACACAAATGAAAATCTTTAAACTTTGGTTTCAACAGTTGTAATACGTAAGAATCTTCCATAATCTGTATCCTCTCTTAATCCCTAAGATCACAAGCACTTTCCAGTCATGCTTACTTTTGCTGTTGCTCACTCAGCAATAGTTAGTTTAACCGTTTTCCTTATTCTATCACAGTATCGTGTTATTCTTCCATCAGTTTTCAAACCAAGTATTAAACGGTGCCTCTTCCTTTATAAGTTTCCCCAAAAAAGACAATGTGTTTTTTCTTGTATGCAAAGAAATAAGGATGTAAAATAAAATTAGTTTTCAAATAAAAAATAGTAATAAGTGAAATGGCAAATTCTGATTGTAGAACTGACATGTGATTATAAGGAAGGAATAATATGAGAAGAAAAGATAGAGAAATCACAGATATACACAAGATTGAAAAAATATTGTCGAGTGCAAAGTATTTACATCTGGGGGTATTAGATGATGAATACCCATATGTTGTGCCGCTTCATTACGGTTATCAGATAAACGGCGGGAAACTAACATTTTATGTTCATAGTGCGAAAGTGGGGCATAAACTGGATTGCATTCGGAAAAATAACAGTGTTTTTGTGGAAATTGATTACGGAGAAAAACTTATAGAAGCAGATGTTCCATGCAAATATGGTGCTGAATATGCGAGTGTCATGTGCCGAGGGAAAGCAAAAATCCTCCAGAATGCAGCGGATAAGTGCGCGGCACTGCGCATTCTTATGAGAGAGCAAACCGGAGAGGAACACGAAATTAATGAAAAAATGGTAAATGCGGTATGTGTAATTGAAATAAATGTAGATTCGTATACGGCAAAAGCGTGTGTAAAATAAATTTTAGTTTTCGGCATTATTGCTTCCACCGGTGATTAGCCTGTATTATATTTGTATTCGTGCATTACATAAAAAGCGTCCCCAGTGCTGCGATATTATGTTAAAATGAAGTAAACAAGAAAACTGGAAAAACAAAAAGTTGTTCAAGATATACGGGATGAGAGGGATTGGTTATGGATGATTTTAAACAACTTACAGAGCAGCTTTTAAAATTTTATATCGACACGGAATCCGTAGATGATATAGGCTTTGAAAACTTCTTTGATGATAACAGTAGTATAATCGGAACAGGAAAGCATGAGTTTTTCAGGAATCTGCATGAATTTCAGGAATCATATAAATTCGATGTAAAACAAAGAGGAAAAATCAGACTTAAAATAAGAGATTTACAGCAGGAAGAAGCAGAGCTTGGTGATGACCAGGTCCTTGCGTATGGATCGGTAGTCTTTACCGGTTTATTTGAAAATGGATCCGTCTGTTTTGAGATGGACACACGGTTTAGCATTATCTATAAAAAGGTGAACGGGAAATGGCTGGTTAAGCATCTGCATCAGTCAGTACCGGACAGAGACCAGATGACAGGGGAAGAATTCCCGGTTACGCTGGGAAAACAGGTGGAAGAGGCGCACCGGGCAATTAGTGCATTAGGGACCGCTTATTATCACATCTCACGTCTGGATTTAAAGACAAAGAAGATCGAACTTGTGAAAAGATCCCGGAAAATGGAGCTGGGCATTTCGAAAAAAAGCGCGGACTGGGATTCGCAGTTTGAGGTCATCAAAGATGTGATAGCAGAACCGTTTGTACAAAAGTACATAGATTTTTTTGATACACAGACCATGGCCGCACGGCTTCGTAATAAAGAGTCCATGTCTTTTGAATTCAAAAAAAAGGATGGGAAATGGTTCCTTGCCATGATCGTTCCACAGAACTATGATAAAGACGGAAATATTACATCGGTGCTGCTTGCAAACCGGGATGTGACAGATGAAAAACTGCGGGAATTGAGGCAGGAGGAAGAACTGCGGGAAGCTAAATTAAATGCGGAAGTTGCAAGTAAAGCCAAATCCGCATTTCTTTTCAATATGTCCCATGACATCAGAACGCCTATGAATGCGATCATTGGTTATGCGGATCTGGCATCCAGACATCTGGAAGACACAGAAAAACTTGGCAGATATATCGATAACATTCAGGTATGCGGGGAAAAACTTTTATCGTTACTCAGTAATGTCCTGGATCTTGCAAGAATTGAAAATAACAAGGTCGAAATGCAGTATGCCGTGTCGGATGTCCGGGAAGACTTTACGAATTGTGTTACAATGTTCCAGCAACAGGCAGAAAGTAAGAATCAGACTCTGTGTATGACAGAACAGATCCTGTATCCGTATGTATATGTGGATGAACCACATTTATCGGAAGTCTGCATCAACATCATAAGTAATGCGGTCAAGTATACAAATGCGGGCGGTACAATATCCTGTAAGGTTGCACAGAGACCTTGTGAGAAGGAAGACTGGTGCGATATGATCATCAGTATTACCGATAATGGAATTGGTATGGCAGAAGAGTTCCAAAAACATATCTTTGAAGCGTTCGAAAGAGAGCGGACTTCTACGATTACCCATATTGAGGGCAGCGGCATCGGCATGGGAATCGTGAAAAAGCTTGTGGATCTGATGGGTGGTACGATAGAGGTGGAAAGTAAACTTGGTGAGGGATCCACTTTTACAGTGACGATCCCTTGCAAAAAAGCATCAAAAGAAGAAGCTTTAGAGAAGAAAAATCAGAATCCACGAAGTAAGAAGTCGCTAAAAGGCGTCCGGGTCCTGCTGGTCGAAGACAATGAGATCAATGCGGAGATCGCGACAGAACTGTTGAAAGAAGAAGGGTGTATTGTCGAAGTTGCAACTGACGGAGTTGCATGTATCAGCATGATTGAAAAGGCAGATGCGGACTATTACAAGATGATCCTTATGGATATTCAGATGCCGGTTATGAATGGGTTC
>ERZ506918.982-NODE-982-length-11644-cov-3.820606_pt1 | contig 11644 bp, 8 predicted proteins | sample MGYA00513975_ERZ506918 | MGnify/ENA metagenome assembly ERZ506918 | reverse complement strand
GGATTGCATTTATCAGATTAAACACTGCATGGGCATGTGTAGGAGACAAGGATGAAAGAAAATTAAAAATTGGCTTATTTCAGCTTATGGATATATACGAACAGTATGAAAGTAAAAAAATACCAAGTAACAAAGAATTAAAAAATGAATATACAATAACTATAACACTCGCCCATCATCCATTGAACTGGTTGGATGGAAGAGAAGAAACAAGAGTACAATCATATCTGCTTTCAAATGCGTTACTAAATACAGATATTTATATAAGTGGACATATTCATGATCGTGATGTAATTAATTTTCATAATACTACACATTCTTTAAATACGCTTGTATCAGGTATCGGATGGCCGGATAGTGAGAATAATTTATCAAGTTCAGCATATGAACACACATATTCTTGGTATACATTTAATCTTGATGTAAATTCAATAGATGTATATGTACGGAAAAGTGATAAAGCAGGTACTTTTGAAACTGATACATCCATATATACACGTACATTGTTTAAAGAAGAAGAAAAAATTGCTATGCCGATAAATGAGAACAAAACACAGGCATTTTTAGAAATAAGTACAATAAAAGGCAGAACAACAAAAGTTGCATATATGACAACGGAGTCATTAATTTGGATGAAGTCATATATGAATATAGCTATAAAAATAAAAGCACGATTAAATATGGAATTAGAAAAAATAAGAAAGCAGGCATATGAAGAACTTGCTGGTGATATAAATAGTGAAAATTTGATGGATTTTCTATTGGGGGGAGATAGCACCGCAAGAGATGAGCTGCTAATGTCAATGAATAAAAATGACGATGTAATTAATAAAGAATTTGATGCATTTTTAGGAGTTATATGCAGAGATATTTTAAAGATAATTGAAGATGAACTGTATTTGCTAGATAGGAAAAAGCATGATTTGAGAGTTCATTTCCGAAAACTTTATTTTGAGGAAAATAAATCTGTATACAAAAAACTCAGTGTAGATTGTAGCAATGGACGAAACGGAATAGGTATGCGCCCTATTAATGGGGAATTAATAATGGCAGCCTTTGAAACAGCAACACCATTAATTGCATCAGTTAATAAATCAATTTGTAGAGAAAGTATCAATGATAATAATAAAAAGACCGATAAAAATCAAATATGGAGTGATTTTATCACGATGATACCACAATTTACTGGTAATGAGGTTAAATATAGAGATGATAAAAATAATTGGAAAAGTATTCCGTGGATTACTTTTGGAGTAACAATATATAGTTGTATAGATAAAAGTCTGTTGTATTTAATGGACTATTATAGATTTGACAAATTGGTAACAGAGAGTATAGATGAGTTTTTGTGGTTCTTCCCAGTTGCAAGAGAGTCATTTGATAAGTATGTAAAAACAACTGGAGAAAAATATGAATGGTAGAATTTTTATGGAAAAGAATCTAATAAAATTGAACGATGTTTTGAAAAGCGAAAATAAAAAAAAATACAGGGTAAACGTTAATTGGTTAAATTGTTTACTGCCTGTAGCTATGCGAAATATTGAACAATATGAAACAAGAGAAATAGTAGCTAATCAATTTAGAAAAGCATTTAATAAAGCAGAAAATGACAGGACGGCATATGTTTCAATGACTGTTGAGGAAATAAGGAGCTGTGCAGGTGGTGTGAAGACTGCACCCCAAAATGCTTTTTTGGAAATAAAATAAGAGTCTCAAACTTCGCATTTGAATAAGTGTCTATGCACCTTGAAAATTCAATAATATTGGACAAAAAATATTGCAAAAGCATGAAACTATAGGGTTTAATGAGTATGTGAGGAAATCAACTTCACGGATTCAGGATTTTGTTTATAAAAGGGTAAGAAAGTAAACACAGCATTTTCACAATTGCCATGTATACTGACATCATAAACAAAAGAAATACTCATATTAATCTTTTTTCATATTTTTAGCCGGTGCACTCCACATGTACCGGCTTCCTCTTTATAGTCGGAAGGCTAAAAGTGTTTATATAAGTAATGAAAAATCAGTTGATTTAGTAAAGTCCCTCACTTATAATGATATTAAGGCAGAGAGCCTTTTGCGGAATCTTAGAAGTGTTATGCACAATACAAAAGGAGGGATGCCGACTTGAATACAGAGATAGCAAATGCTGTGAATGCAGCAGATGATAAAGCACAATATGATGAAAGAGCTAAGAGACTGCTTGGTCATAAAAGTATTCTTGCACATATTTTAGTTGATACGGTAGAAGAATTTCGAGGTATGAATCCCAGAGATGTAGTAAAATATATTGAGGGAGAACCTAAGATTGGTGTAGTTCCAACAGAACCAGGACTTACAAATATTAATGGCGAGCGTGTGGTTGGAATGAATACGGAAAACACAGAAATCAATGAAGGAACAATTAATTTTGATATTGTGTTTTATGTGCGAATGAAAGATGGATTATCGCAGATTATAGTAAATGTGGAAGCACAAAAAGATATGCCGACCGAATATCATATATTAAACAGAGCTATCTTCTATGCATGCCGTCTTGTTTCATCACAAAAGGAAAGAGATTTTGTTAATAAAAAGTACGATGACATTAAGCAGGTTTATACGATTTGGATTTGTATGAATATGCCTGAGGATAGCACAGATTATTATTACCTTGCCAATAAAAAGGTACTTGGTAATTGTAGGTGGGAAGGAAAGCAGGATCTGCTTAATATTGTTTTGATTGGTTTGGCGAAAGAGCTACCCGGACAGGACAAAAAGCATGAATTACACCGGCTGCTGGGAGCTTTGTTATCAAAGAAACTTTCACAAAATGAAAAGCTAAACATAATTGAAAAAGAGTACGATATTCCATTAGAGGAAGCTTTAAGAAAGGATGTGAGCGTTATGTGTAATCTGAGTCAGGGAATTGTAGATGATACAAAAGCAGAAATCATACTGAATATGTTCAAAAAAGGCTATACATTAGAGCAGATTGCAGATGTAACAGAAAAGAGCATATCTGAAATTGAGAAAATTGTAAAGAAAGAGCCTGCAATGGCGTAACTATCATTATTAAAAATAAAACGTAGATTCTTGCATAACTTCATAGTATATGTTACGATTTTACTGTTGTTAAGACGAATCTAAAGGATGATGCTTGCACGCATCATCCTTTTTAAATACAGGAGTAGTAAATGGATATCAAAAGACAGGAAAGAGCGCCGATTTATGAGGCTCTTGAGGAGTTTAAGAAGAAGAGAGTGGTGCCGTTTGATGTGCCGGGACACAAGAGAGGCAGGGGAAATCCTGAGCTGGTGCATCTGCTCGGAGAAAAGTGTGTAGGGCTTGATGTCAATTCAATGAAGCCGCTTGACAATTTGTGCCATCCGGTTTCGGTAATCAGAGAGGCGGAGGAGCTTGCGGCGGATGCCTTTGGAGCGGCAAATGCTTTTCTTATGGTAGGAGGCACCACCTCTGCGGTGCAGGCCATGATTTTGTCCACCTGCAAGGCAGGAGACAAGATTATACTTCCGAGAAATGTTCATAAAAGTGCTCTTAATGCACTCGTGCTCTGCGGAGCGATACCGGTTTATGTCAATCCGCAGATGAATGCCAAGCTTGGTATTTCGCTTGGAATGGAGATTGACCAGGTGGCGAGGGCTATCGAGGAGAATCCGGATGCAAAGGCGGTGCTTGTAAACAATCCGACGTATTACGGAATCTGTTCTGACCTTAAGTCGATAGTTGCGCTGGCTCATTCGAAGGGAATCAAGGTGCTCACGGATGAGGCACATGGTACACATCTTTATTTTGGAAAGGGGCTTCCGATATCAGGAATGGCAGCCGGGGCAGACATGTCTGCGGTATCGATGCACAAATCGGGAGGAAGCCTGACACAGAGCTCGATTCTGCTCACAGGAAGGGATGTGAATGCTGATTATGTGAGGCAGATTATCAACCTCACACAGACCACGAGCGCATCGTATCTGCTATTGTCAAGCCTTGATATATCAAGAAGAAATCTGGCACTCAGGGGCGAGGAATCCTTTGCCAAGGTGGCACAGATGTCGGAGTACGCAAGGCAGGAGATTAATTCCATAGGAGGCTATTATGCGTATGGGCGTGACCTTGTAAACGGCACGAGCATATATGATTATGATGTGACAAAGCTGTCCATCTATACACTCGATATAGGGCTTGCCGGAATAGAGGTATATGATCTGCTGCGCGATGAGTATGATATCCAGATAGAGTTTGGAGATATCTGTAATATACTTGCGTATATATCAATTGGTGACAGAATACAGGATATAGAGAGGCTTGTAGGTGCGCTGGAGGATATCAAGCGCCTTTACAGCAAGGACAAGACCGGACTTTTGTCGGGAGAGTACATAAATCCAAAGGTGGCGGTATCGCCGCAGGAGGCGTTTTATTCGCAGAAGAAATCAGTGCGCATTATGGACGCGGTAGGCGCTGTAAGTGGTGAGTTTGTCATGTGTTATCCACCGGGAATCCCGATTCTTGCACCGGGAGAGCTTATCACAAAAGAGATTGCGCAATACATTGTCTACGCAAAGGAAAAGGGCTGTTCAATGCAGGGAACAGAGGATCCTGCGGTAGAATATCTTAAGGTATTAAAGCAGTAAACAGGAGGAAAAGCTATGCAAATGTGGTTTTCACAATATCATACTGTCAATGTCAAGCTGGATGTAAGGATACAGGAGCAGCTTTTTTCAGGGCAGAGTGATTATCAGAAAATAGATGTGTTTAAATCATATGAGTTTGGCAAAATGGTTGCGCTGGATGGCGAGATTGTTTTTTCGGACACAGATGAGTTTATATATGATGAGATGGTCACACATGTGCCGATGGCGGTCCACCCGAATGCAAAAAGGATACTTATAATAGGTGGCGGCGATGGCGGCGTGGCAAAGGAGCTCATCAAATATCCGTCTGTCGAGCATATTGATGTGGTTGAGACAGACAAGATGTTTGTCGATGTATGCAGGCGGTTTTTCCCCGAGGTAGCATGTGGACTTGAGGATGAAAGAATTTCCATGTTTTATGATGATGGTCTGCGATTCTTACGCAGAAAGCATGATGAATATGATCTGATAATCAACGATTCCACAGACCCGCTCGGACATACGGAGGGACTTTTCACAAAAGAATTTTACGGAAGCTGTTATAAGGCACTGAAGGATGATGGAATCATGGTTTACCAGCACGGCAGTCCTTTTTATGATGAGGATGAGCTTGAGTGCCGGAAAATGCACAGAAAGGTGTATAAATCATTTCCTATAAGCAGGGTATATCAGGCACATATTCCAACATGTCCGTCAGGCTACTGGCTGTTTGGGTTTGCATCGAAGAAATATCATCCGCTTTATGATCTGGATGCAAAAAGATGGGATGCACTGGGGCTTAAAACCTGGTATTATACAACACATTTACACAGGGGAGCCTTCATGCTTCCGAAATATGTGGAGGATTTACTCGAGGAAGAGGAAACAAAGTAAAACAAATTAGAAAAACTATATCATAACCAAAGCGAATCAGGAGGGACAAAAATGAGCAGATTACTTATTATCGGATGTGGTGGAGTTGCGCAGGTGGCAATCAGAAAATGCTGCCAGAACAGTGAGGTATTTACCGAGATTATGATTGCAAGCAGAACCAAGTCAAAATGTGATGACTTAAAGGCAAAGCTTGAGGGAAAGACAAGCACAAAAATTGAGACTGCAAAGGTTGATGCCGACAATGTGGAAGAATTAAAAGAGATGATTAATGCATACAAGCCGGATGCGGTTTTAAATGTTGCGCTTCCGTATCAGGATCTTACAATCATGGATGCATGTCTTGTGTGTGGTGTTGACTACATCGATACTGCCAACTATGAGTGTGAGGATACTGAGGATCCAAAGTGGAGAGCAATCTACGAAAAGCGCTGCAAGGAGCTTGGATTTACGGCATATTTTGATTATTCATGGCAGTGGGCATATCAGGAGAAATTTAAGGAGGCAGGGCTTACAGCTATTCTTGGAAGCGGATTTGACCCGGGTGTGACCTCTGTTTATTCTGCATATGCGCTGAAGCATTATTTTGATGAAATACATACTATAGACATTCTCGACTGCAATGGCGGGGACCATGGATATCCGTTTGCGACAAACTTTAATCCGGAGATAAATCTGCGTGAGGTTTCTGCGAACGGCTCATACTGGACAGACGGCCACTGGGTAGAGACAAAGCCTATGGAGTGGAGAGCGCAGTACAATTTTGACCAGGTCGGAGAAAAGGATATGTATCTGCTTCACCACGAGGAGATTGAGTCACTGGCCAAAAATATTCCGGGAATAAAGAGAATCAGATTCTTCATGACCTTTGGACAGAGCTATCTCACACACATGAAGTGTCTTGAGGATGTAGGCATGCTAAGGACAGACCCGATCATGGTGGACGGAAAGGAAATAGTGCCAATACAGGTGCTTAAGGAGTTACTTCCTGACCCTGCATCCCTGGGACCTCGCACAGTCGGAAAGACAAATATCGGATGTATTTTTACAGGTGTCAAGGACGGCAAAGAAAAATCAATCTACATCTATAATGTATGCGACCATCAGGAGTGCTACAAGGAGGTTGAGTCGCAGGCAATTTCTTATACCACAGGTGTGCCGTCAATGATTGGTGCCATGATGGTGGTAAAGGGACTCTGGAAGAAGCCGGGAGTGTTCAATCTCGAGGAGATGGATCCGGATCCATACATGGAGGCTCTTAATAAGTTCGGACTGCCTTGGCAGGTAGTGGAGAATCCGGTTCCTGTGGATTGCTACAAGACTGAGGATGAGTCAGTACATATGGATTAGTCCGGAGGCCGGTATGAAGATAAATGAATTAAGAACTCCCTGTTATGTGATAGACGAGGGAAAATTAACTGAAAATCTTTTGATATTAAACGGTGTCATGCAAAGGACAGGTGCAAGGATTCTTCTGGCACAGAAGGCATTCAGCGCATTTTATGAATATCCTCTTATCGGCAGATATCTAAGCGGGACAACTGCAAGCGGGCTTTTTGAGGCCCGCCTTGCACATGAAGAAATGGGAAAGGAAAACCATGTATTCTGTCCCGCTTTTTTGCCGCAGGAGATGGATGAGCTGGTAGAAATATGTGACCATATTGTATTTAATTCCGTACCGCAGTATCTGCTTCACAGGGATAAAATAGAAAAGGCTGATAAAAAAATAAGTGTCGGGCTCAGAATAAACCCTGAGTGCTCCACACAGGAGGGGCATGAGATATATGACCCATGTGCGCCGGGCTCAAGGCTTGGGATAACGAGAGAGGCACTCGATAAGGCTATTAAAAACGGGCTTGATTTATCACGTATAGAGGGCTTTCATTTTCACACGCTTTGTGAACAGGATTCGGATGCGCTCGAAACGACCCTTGCAGCGGTAGAGGAGAAATTCGGAGATTTGCTGTATGGGCTTAAGTGGCTCAATATGGGAGGCGGACACCACATCACAAGGGCAGACTATGACATTGAGAGGCTTGAAAAATGCATTATGCATATGCGTGACAAATACGACCTTGAAATCTATCTGGAGCCGGGAGAGGCGGTTGCGCTTGATGCAGGATATCTGGAGACAACGGTGCTTGATATAGTTGAAAACAATGGCATAAAGATACTCATTCTGGATACCTCCGCAGCCTGCCATATGCCGGACGTGCTTGAGATGCCGTACCGTCCGCCGCTTATGGACAGTGGCGAGCCGGGTGAGAAGAAGTATACCTACAGATTGTCCTCATGTACCTGTCTGGCAGGTGATGTGATAGGGGATTATTCATTTGACAGAGAGATAAAAATCGGTGACAGGCTGTGCTTTTGCGATATGGCAATCTACTCGATGGTCAAAAATAATACCTTTAACGGCATGCCGCTTCCGGATATTGCAGTAATGGATGAAAATAACGATTGTAAGGTTATCAGGAGATTCGAATATGAAGATTTTAAATGCAGGCTGTCCTAGAGCAGACGGCTTTTATATGCCGGCAGAGTATGCTCCCCACAAGGGTACCATCATCATCTGGCCAAAGCGCCCGGGCTCATGGATTTACGGTGCCGGGCGGGCAAGAGAGGCTTTTGCTGAGGTGATATGTGCAATAGCAGAGTCTGAGCAGGCATATGTGCTCGCTGAGGCAGATGTGATAGACAATGCAAGGTCTGTTGTGGAAGCTGTCAGAAAGCAGAAAAATTATCAGGAAAATTTCCCGGTGAAATATATACAAATGGAGTCAGATGATGCCTGGGCCAGAGATGTGGGGCCGACATTCGTGAAAAATGAGGATGGCGCTGTCAGAGGAATCGACTGGTGTTTTAATGCCTGGGGCGGCAAGGTGGACGGACTGTACGCAGACTGGACAAAGGATGACAGAGTAGCGGCTTTATTTTGCAACAAAGCCGGATACGACATGTATGATGCGCATCCGTTTGTCTTAGAGGGTGGAGCCATCCACACAGACGGAGAGAAAACTGTGATAGTGACGGAAAGCTGTCTGCTCAGCAAGGGCAGAAATCCGGAATTATCGAAGTCTGAAATAGAACAGAAATTAAAGGATTATCTCGGTGCCGAAAAAATTATCTGGATTCCTTATGGAATATACAATGATGAAACCAACGAGCATGTCGACAACGTATGTGCATTTACAAGCCCGGGGCATGTGGTGCTTGCGTGGACTGATGACATGGATGACCCACAGTATCAGATGTCCTCAGCGGACCTTGAAATATTGGAAAATGAAACTGATGCAAGAGGCCGGAAAATTGAGGTTCACAAGGTTTACATTCCAAAGAATCCGGTGTGTATCACAGAATATGAGCTTTCGGGCTTCACTTTTGAGGAGGGTGAGGATGAGCGCGAGGCAGGAGAACGCTTAGCGGCAAGCTATGTGAATTTTTACATCACAAACGGCGGTGTGCTTATTCCACAGTTTGGTGATGTGATGGATGAGCCTGCGCTTAAGGCAATCGGAAGCCTTTTTGAGGGAAGAAAAGTGTATCCGATATATGCGCGCGACATAATTGTCGGCGGGGGAAATATACACTGTATCACACAGCAGATACCACAGTAATTTAATTGGTTGTAATCGTTTTCGGTCTCACAGAGGCTTGGAAAAGCCCATTGTGAGACGACAGGATGAGAAAGGTGAATAGTATGAGAGAGGTTACAATTGCTGCAATCCAGATGAGCTGCAGCCGTGACGTAAAAGAAAATATTGAAAAAGCAGCAAAGCTTATAAGGGCTGCAGCAGAGGCAGGAGCACAGATAATACTTCCTTCGGAGCTTTTTGAGAGACAGTATTTCTGTCAGGAGAGGCGGTACGATTATTATGACTATGCAAAGCCGCTTTCTGAAAATGATGCGGTGCAGAGCATGAAGGCACTTGCAAAGGAGCTTGGCGTAGTGATTCCCGTGAGCTTTTATGAGGCTGGAGAGGGCAGACAGCTCTTCAATTCAGTGGCGGTGATAGATGCCGACGGAGAGGTGCTTGGAATATACCGAAAGACACATATCCCGGACGATCATTATTATCAGGAGAAGTTTTACTTCACACCGGGAAATACAGGCTTTAAAGCTTTTAAGACAAGATATGCAACAATTGGAGTCGGTATATGCTGGGATCAGTGGTTCCCGGAAACGGCAAGAGGCATGGCTTTAAAGGGCGCGGAGATACTTTTTTACCCTACAGCCATAGGCAGCGAGCCGATACTGGAATGTGACAGTATGCCGCACTGGAGACGGTGCATGACCGGACATGCAGCCTGCAATCTGATGCCGGTTGTAGCGGCAAACAGGATAGGAACAGAGGAGGTTGTACCGTGTGCGGAAAACGGAAACCAGAGCTCTGCACTGACATTTTATGGTTCTTCGTTTATCACAGATGCGACCGGAGAGGTTGTTGAGCAGATGGACAGAGTATCGGAGGGCTTCATACTCCACAGTTTTGATCTGGATGAGCTGGAGAGTGAGAGAAAGAGCTGGGGACTGTTCAGGGACAGGCGGCCGGAGATGTATGGGGAGAATTAGTATAGATTACCCTAATGATTGCAAATTAATTTAAAGTTAATTTAAAAACACAGGATACAGCAAAGGCGCTATATCCTGTGTTTTTTATAGTTCCCTATTAGTGTATTAGAACATCGGAAAAGATACATATTATTGTTTCAACAGCACTTTGATGTCTTCCTCCGGTGTGGTAATAGGTGCAATCCCATAGTTTTCTACCAGAAAGTTCAGAATGTTAGGAGAAAGGAACGCCGGTAGAGAAGGACCTAGACGGATATTTTTTATACCAAGATGTAACAGTGTTAAGAGGATGCAGACTGCTTTCTGTTCATACCAGGAGAGTACAAAGGAAAGCGGAAGCTCGTTTACTGAACATCCAAATGCATCCGCAAGTGCTATTGCAACCTGTATCGCGCCATAAGCGTCATTACACTGTCCCATATCCATCAGTCGCGGAAGACCACCAATTTCTCCGAGATTTAGATCGTTGAAACGAAATTTTCCACATGCCAGAGTCAGGACGATACTGTCAGAAGGCGTCTGTTTTACAAATTCTGTATAGTAATTTCTGCCCGGTTTGGCGCCATCACAGCCGGCAACCAGGAAGAAATGACGGATAGCTCCTGATTTTACGGCCTCTATTACAGTATCCGCATGGGACAGGATTGCTGAATGCCCAAAACCGGTTGTTACCTGTGTGCCGCCATTTATGCCTGTGAAGGTCTGATCCTTCTTGTAACCACCGAGCTCAAGTGCTTTTTCAATAACAGGAGTGAAGTCCTTCTGTTCATCGATATGAACAGTACCCGGGAAGGCAACCACTTCTGTTGTGAACACTCTGTCGATGTAGCTGCTTTTTGGAGGCATCAGACAATTTGTGGTGTAGAGAATAGGAGCAGGAATATGATCAAATTCTTTTTGCTGATTCTGCCATGCTGTTCCGAAATTTCCCTTCAAGTGAGGGAATTTCTTTAAGAGTGGATATGCATGGGCAGGGAGCATTTCACCATGAGTGTAGATATTGATTCCCTTTCCATTTGTCTGTTCAAGCAAAAGCTGCAGGTCCTTTAAATCGTGTCCGGTTACTACGATAAAAGGTCCCTTTTCCACTGTAAGCGTAACATCTGTTGGCTCCGGTGTTCCATAGGTTTGTGTATTTGCCTTGTCTAGAAGTGCCATGCACTTTAGATTGATTTCACCTACCTTGAGAACTGTTGGAAGCAGTTCATCCATACTTTCTGCGTAACCAATCTTGAACAAGGCTTCACAGAAAAACTGATTTACCTCGGGATCTTCAAAATTCAGGACATATGCATGATAGGCATATGCAGCCATTCCGCGAATACCAAAGAGAATAAGTGACTTCAGGGAACGGATATCTTCATCAGCATTCCATAGCTGTTGCATATCATATTCGTCAGTTCGTCCACAAGGAGACTGACATTTATTACAGTCGCCAGCCAGAGAGGCTTTTTCTGCTCTGACCTTTTGTATCATATTTCTGATTGCTGCATCATCAAAACTTACATTTGTAACTGTAGTAAACAGCCCTTCGATTATGACCTGTCCGGTACTTTGGGAAGATCGGAAG
>ERZ506918.979-NODE-979-length-11663-cov-6.212870_pt1 | contig 11663 bp, 6 predicted proteins | sample MGYA00513975_ERZ506918 | MGnify/ENA metagenome assembly ERZ506918 | reverse complement strand
CAAGCAGATGGCGTGCAAAGTCGCCAGACGCTCTTTGTGCGGTATTGCCTAAAGGAAACACTGCATAAAGTATAGAAAGTGTAGGAAATAAAAAATGGAAAAGAAACAAAAAAATAAGTGGCTGTCCTTTCTGGCGGACGGTATGCTGTCCGGTCTGATGATCGGCATCGGCTGTGTCGTCAGCATGTCCTGTGAAAACCGCTATCTGGGGGCATTTCTGTTCTCGCTGGGACTGTTCTGCATTGTGCAGTTCCAGTATGGACTGTACACCGGCAAGGTGGGATACATTTTCGACCGTGACAAGGCGTATCTGGGCGAAACGTTCTTCACCTTTTTGGCGAATGCGATCGGTGCCGGCCTGACTGCCGGCATCGTGCACCTGACACGGTTCGCAACGGAAACCAAGGTAAACGGCATGGACGTGACACTGATGGATCGTGCACAGACAACCATGTCCGCCAAGTTGGACGACAGCTTGCTTAGCTCTTTTGTGCTGGCGTTCTTCTGCGGCATTCTGATGTTCTCCGCTGTAGAAGGCTCCCGCCGCTGCAACGAAAAGAAGAACTTCATCGGCGGCGTGTTCATTGTGGTAATGCCGATCATGGTATTCATTCTGTCCGGCTTCAACCACTGCGTGGCAGATGCGTTCTATTACTGCATGGCTGGCTGCCCGGACCCGCTTCGTGCACTGTGTTATTTCCCGGTGGCAATTCTGGGAAATCTGTGCGGTGGTGTGTGCATTCCGCTGCTGAAGCGGCTCTCCCGCAACCCTCTTTGAGAAATCTGCTTCCTTAAAAGCCGTACATGAGCGATCATGTACGGCTTTTTGAAAACGTGTCTTATTTTTGCCCCTGCAAAAACAGCGGAGCCGGTTTCTGTCTGCCGTACATGGAACGGTTGCCGTTGCAAAGGCGGGAAACGGTGCAGACAACGGCGAAATAGGGCAGGTACGCGAATCCGAACACTTCGGTTCCGATGCAGATCGGAGCGAGCCATGTATTGGAAGCACTGCCGAAAACGGCGGCATAGCAGAGTGCGGCGGCGAATACCGGAGAGATACCGAACAGCGGGGCAAGTGCTGCACCAAGGCAGGCACCGATTGCAAACAGCGGTGTGACTTCGCCGCCCTGAAATCCAATGGCAAGGGTGCAGACGGTGAACAGCAGCTTGCACAGAAAGTCGAACCAGTAAATGGTTCCGCCGTCACAGGCGAGGGCAATCAGATCGGTGCCCAGTCCGGTGTATCTGCCGTGTCCGGAGAGCAAGAGAAACATTGCCAGTACCGAACCGCAGAGGGCAATGCGAATCACAGGGTTGGGGAGCAGCTTGGCGGCATAGATTTTTCCTTGTTTCAGCAGCAGGGTGAAGATGCCGCCCACAATGCCGGAGGAAATCCCCAGCAGCAGAACCGGCACGGAAAGCGGTGCAAAGCCGGCTTCGGGAAGTGCCACCTGAAAGGTTTCCAGCCCCAGTGCGACGGAGATCCCGTTTGCTGTTACTGCGGCAATGGCGGCAGGCAGCAGGGCACGATATTCCAGTTTCCCGATTGCCAGCACTTCCAGTGCAAAGCAGACTGCCGCCAGCGGTGCGTGAAACAGCCCGCTGAAACCGGCAGCCATTCCGGCAATAGTCAGAATGGGAACGGCATCGGGAATGCTCCGGAACCACGGAATCCGGCTGCCGATGTTGTGGGAAACCGCAGCTCCCAGCTGTACAGCGACACCCTCTCGTCCGGCACTGCCGCCGCAGAGATGTGTCAGCCACGTGCTGCCGATCAGAAGCGGGATCAGCCGGAGGGGAATGCGTTTTGCAGTGCCGTCCGCAGCATCAAAGATCAGGCTCATGCCCTGACTGCTTTCCCTGCCGTATTTCTGGTATATCCATACCATGCAGACACCGGCAATGGGCAGAAAGGGAACACACGAGATCAGGTGCTCTGTCCGGAATGTACCGATCCACAGCAGCACACGCCCGAATCCGGCGGTGAGTGCACCGGTGATACAGCCGGCAGCTGCCGCCAGCACACAGAGCAGCAGAGTGGGAAAAATAAGTTGCAGTTTGATTTTTTGCATAGACAATACCTCCGAAAAAAGAAAAAGCTGACAATATCTGCTTAGGAACCTGTTTTATATCTTTTTCTGCATATCTTTTCGGCAGATAAAAAAATATGGAACAGACTCTAAAAAGCAGATGTCATCAGCACTCAAGCGGTTTTGGAATCCCAAGGGAGAACATCATTCCCTGATTTATATACATTATACATCGGATTGCAGGATCTGTCAAGTGCTGCAAAAATGCATCTCACCGAAAGCGAGGACACCGACCCATGAAAGAACAGCGGAACATCACTCTTGCCGGCGAAACCATTTCCTACACGCTGGAACGGAAAGCCGTCAAAAATATCAACATGCGGCTTCGTCCGGAAACTGGTCTGCTGGTTTCTGCACCGATGCATGTACCGTCAGAACGGGTGGAACAGATCTTACAGCAGCATGCCGCGAAAATTCTCCAGACCCTGCACCAATACGCCGCTGCCGCAGAAAAGCCAAAACAGTATCCGGTGCACTATACCGCCGGAGAATCAGTACTGTATCTGGGGAAATCCTGTCGGCTGGCGGTGGAACGCGGCAGTCGGGAAAGCGTGCTGGTGCAGGGGGAAACGCTCCGGCTGCTGGTGAAACAGCCGGAAAACGAACAGGTTCGGAAACAGGTATTCGACAGCTGGTGGGAAAACGCCTGCGAAAAGGCAGTGCGGAATCTCTGCCGTGCAGTTTATCCCGTGTTTGAAGCGAAAGGCGTGGCATTTCCTGAGATCCGGTTCCGGCATATGGTTTCCCAGTGGGGCAACTGCCGCCCTACCCGCGGCGTGCTGACGTTTAATCTGCGGTTGCTGGCGGCACCGGTGCGGTGCATGGAGTACGTGGTGATGCATGAGTTTTCCCATTTTCTCCATCCGGATCATTCGCCGGCATTTTATGCGGAGATCGCCGCAGAACTGCCGGACTGGAAACAGTTACAGGAACAGCTGCGTGACGTGGAAACGCGAATCTGACCGATGCAGCACTTTTGGGGCGTGTATGCATTTGAAAAATCAGCATGATTTCGGAAGCAAATTGACATTATGGCTAAAAAATCAAGATGTCGTTTGGGCAGTTTTCATAGATTTCTCGTATGAAAGGAAAAAACTGTTGATTTTTTTTGTGAGGTATGATAGAATAAATTTCGGGCATGTCTGCACTTTTTGAGAATTGTCCTGAAGTTGGGGCAGAACGGTGCAGAAAAATGCGAACTACGAAAGGAGTTTTTTTATGAAGAAACTTGGGCTCGGTAAGCGAGTATTGGCATGTGCTGCCAGTGCTGCGACGTTACTGACCGGAACTACAGCGTTGTCCGGACTGACAACGCTGGGAAGTATGGCGGCATCTGCTGCGTCTTATGACAACTACGCAAAGCTGCTGCAGTACTCCATGTATTTTTACGATGGCAATATGTGCGGCTCTGATGTGGGAAGTGCCTCTCAGTTTGACTGGAGAGATAACTGCCACGGCAGCGATGAAGTGGACGGCGGCTTCCACGATGCAGGCGACCACGTAAAGTTTGGTCTGCCGGCTGGCTACACCGCTTCTACTCTGGGCTGGGGCTATTATGAATTCAAGGACAGCTATGATGCACTGGGACAGACGGCTCATTTGCAGGCACTGACCGATCGCTTCTGTAATTTCTTCAAGGCAAGCACAAAGCTGAGCGGCGATACCGTAACCAGCTTCTGCTATCAGGTAGGCGTAGGACAGGCTGACCACGATGTCTGGTGCTCTCCGGAGTCCCAGAACGATCAGAGTCTGCGTACTGCTTACTGGACTTCTGATGATGCCAGCGACATTGCCGCAGAATATGCAGCAGCACTGGCTGTCAACTACATCAACTTCGGCAACGCAGAAGACCTGAAGTATGCAAAGGCACTGTACAATTATTCTATCAAGACCAATAAGGCAAATTGTCCGGAGGCTGAAAACTTCTACAGATCTTACGATTACTATGACGATCAGGCATGGGCAGCTGGCTGGCTGTATCTGGCAACCAAGGACAGCACCTACAGCTCGTTCCTGGACAAGTTCATGAACGACACCAATGCCGGTAAGTCCGGTCAGTCTGGATGCAAGTGGGGCGTATACTCCACCATGTGCTGGAATAATGTCAGCCTCGGTGCTGCGATCCTCCAGAGTGAGATCACCGGCGATGCAATGGACTGGGCAAAGGTCACCACATATCTGAACGGCAAGTGCACCAGCGAAAGCACATATTACTGCGAAAGCGACTGGGGCAGTGCACGTTATAACACCGCACTGCAGATGGCAGCACTGGCTACCACGAAATATTCCGCAAAGAGCGGCATGGATTATTCCAGCTGGTGCAAGGCACAGATGGGCATGATCCTGGGCAACAACCCGAAGAATGTGAATTTCGTTGTCGGCATGGACAGCAATTCTGCAAAGTATCCGCACCACAGAGCTGCATCCGGCTATCAGAGCTTTGACGAAATGAAGGGCAGAACCGACTACAGCAGCAATGGCCACACGCTGGTCGGTGCTCTGGTCGGCGGTCCGGCAGACTCCAACTTCACTTATACTGACTCTGTAAACGACTATCAGGCAAACGAAGTTGCCCTGGACTATAACGCAGGTCTGGTCGGTGCAGCAGCAGGTCTGTATTCTATTTACAAAACCGGTTCTGTAGACTCCAGCATTGAAGGTGTCAGCGGCAGCATTGTTACCACCACCAAGGCAACAACTATCACCACCAAGGCAACAACTACCACCACCAATAAGCCGGTGACTACAACCACAACACCGGCTACTACCAAGCGGAATATCACAACCACTACAATTGCCACTGCCGCTCCGTCCGGCGGTAAGACTGCAAACATCACCACCGGTACACAGGTTGGTACTGACGGTGACAAGCAGATGTATGCAGAATTTGCTCCCAACGGTGCAAAGACTGCGACTCTGTACTACAAGGTCAAGACCAGCGACACCAACTCCAGCGGTGCATTCGGCACATGGACAGGCTCCTGGGTGCAGGAAGACTTTGAGGTTACCGTTGGTGCAAACGGTGAGTGCAAGGTGTCCTACAACATTCCGTCCAACGTTGGTGCAACTGTTAAGGCAATGGTCTTCTATCCGGACGCAAGCAGCGTTGAGATCGAAAAGGTCGTTCTGGACGAAAGCAGCACACCGGTCACCACAACTGTTGCTACCAGTGGAAATACTTCCGGCGGCGGCAAGAATGCCAATATCACCACCGGCACACAGACTGGTACCGCAGGCGACAAGCAGCTGTACGCAGAATTTGCTCCCAATGGTGCAAAGACTGCAACTCTGTATTACACCATTTCCACCAAGGACACCAACTCCAGCGGTGCATTCGGCACATGGACCGGCTCCTGGGAACAGACTGACTTTGAGGTCAATGTTGGTTCGAACGGTCAGTGCACCGCAGACTATGTGATCCCGTCCAACGTGGGTCAGACTGTCAAGGCAATGGTCTTCTATCCGGATGCAAGCAGTGTCAAGATCGACAAGGTCGTTCTGCACTACGGCAACGTAACACCGGGCACTACTACTGCAAAGCCTTCCAGCGGCGGTAAGTATACCAAGGATATTAATAAGGCAATTGTTTATGATGAGCTGCCGGCAGGCGATAAGATGCTGGGCTGGAAGTGGTCCGATCTGGGCGTTCCGGCAGGCGAAAAGGTCACCAAGGTTGAGATCAACCTCTCCACCAGCAAGAAGCAGATCGGCAAGTGGCAGGGTGCATTCGGTTCTTCTACCAGCGTGGCTCCGGATTACTGGACACAGTCCGAGGATATGGAACAGACCATCAGCGGAAAGACCGGCAGCATCGTATGGGATGTAGATTCTGCAACTTCTGCGATCATTCAGACCCAGTACGGCGGCGAACTGAAGTTCGGCGTATGGTGGATCGACTGCAACAAGTTCACTATCGATTCTATCACAGTTTACACAGACGCTTACAACGGCAGCGGTCAGATCACTACCACTGTATCTACAACCAAGGCAACTACCAACAAGACCACCGCTTCCACCACAACTACCACCAAGAAGACAACCACCGCTACCAACGGCCCGAAGCCGAGCGTAAAGGCAAGCCTGTACGGTGACGTAAATCTGGACGGCCGTGTGGACATCACAGACGCAGTTCTGCTGAACAAGAAGGTTGCCGGCGTGGTAATCCTGAACGACCAGCAGTATGCAAATGCCGACTGCTGCACCGATGACGGTGTTGGTCAGGCAGATTCGACGGTACTGCTCCAGTTCCTCGTTTCGATCGTAAAGACTCTGCCGGCTGAGGGTTAATCTCTGTCAAAAATCGGCAATTTTCACAAAAAGGATACGGGCAAATTTTGCCTGTATCCTTTTTCTTTTCTGTTTTTTCCGAAAAATCTGTCGTTACATATGGCAAGTTGCACAAAAAGCATGGAAACTGTTTAGCATGTTTTACTGAAATTTGAAAATCCACTTTACAATGAATTTTTCATGTGCTATAATAAATGAAACGAGAAAGATATGCCCTGTAAGGGATAGTTGCGTCTGAATCCTATCCGGTGCGGCGTATATCTGCCGGCGTGTTCGGCGAAAACAATCGTTGAAAGTGGAACATGCGTACCCTTGTTCCAACATCAAAAAATCTCTAATTTTCAAGGAGGATATTTATGCTGAAGAAAAAACTCGGCAAGAAGGCACTTGCCTTCGCTTCTGCTGCAGTGATGGCAGTTTCTGCTACCGCTACAGGTCTGACTGCACTGTCTATGACAGCGTTCGCAGGCGAGGAGCTGGGCGAAGGTACCTTCGAAAACGGAAAGGGCTTGCCTTGGCACATTTGTGAAAACGCAACTGCTGTCATGAAGTTCGACATCACCGACGGTATCTATGCGATCAAGCTGGAAAACATCGGTGGTACTGCAAACGGCGGTGAAAGCCGTTGGGACTGCCAGTTCCGTCACAGAAATCTGACCATTGAAAGCGGTCACACCTATCGTATTACCTACAGCGTAAACCCGTCTAACAGCGGTCACATGTACCCAAAACTGGGCAACATGTCCAAAGATGATCAGGAACTGTGGCACAGCAATGGTGACGAACTGTCCCTGTCTTACGAAGAAGGTCTGACACAGGAACAGCTGGAAGAAAAGCTGAAGAGTGCTTCCAAGACCGGTAACAAGGTAGACTACGGTCAGGGCTGGGATGCTTGGTACAACAAGGAATATCCGGCAAACCAGTGGACCACAGTTGCTTATGAATTCCAGGCTACTGAAACCGTTAAGGGTACCGCAGAATGGACCTTCCACATGGGCGGTCAGGGTAACTACGCGAAGATGGACTGCTTCCCGAAGGATACCATCATCCGGTTCGACAACCTGGCACTCATCGATATGACCGATGATGCATCTGACTATCAGGCAGAAGCTGCTTATGAGCCGACCGGCGTTGAAGTAAACCAGGTTGGTTATTATCCGAATGGTAAGAAGGTTGCAACTGTTGTTCTGTCCGAAGGTGATACTACCAAGTATGACTACGAGATCAAGGACGCAAGCGGCAGCGTTGTTTACAGCGGCACTACCGACGGCAACACCAAGTATGATGAACTTGGTGCTTGGGATTACACCCAGCAGATCGACTTCACAGATTTCACTACAGAAGGCAAGGGCTACACCCTGACTGTTGCCGGCAAGACTTCTAAGAGTTTTGACATCGACAAGAACCTGTATGAAAAGCACCACGACAAGAGCATGCTGACCTATGCACTGAACTACTTCTATCAGAACCGTGCAATGGATACTGAAGACAAGTACATTCCGTCTCCGCAGAGCCAGGAAGGCAGCAAGAAGACTCTGGCTCGTAAGGATTCTCAGCACTGGCCGACTGATAACGCTTACATCGCAGACAAGTGGGTTTACATCTACACCTCCAAGCCGTCCTACAGCCAGTCCATTAACGTAGCTGGCGGTTGGTTCGACGCTGGTGACTATGGTAAGTACGTTGTAAACGGCGGTATCTCTCTGTGGACTCTGATGAACATGTATGAGAGATCCCTCATGGTAGGCAAGGCTGACAAGTTCGGCGATAACTCCACCGTTATGTCTATTCCGGAAGCAGGAAACGGTACTCCGGATATTCTGGACGAGTGCAAGGTAGAACTGGACTTCTTCCTCGAAATGATGCGTGACGATGGTATGGTATACCACAAGGCTCACGACTACAAGTGGACCGGTCTGGCTGTTGCTCCGTATGACAAGAACGAAGGCGACAAGGAAAACAAGGCTCCGATGCGAATCGTTAAGCCGGTTACCTATGCAGCAACTCTGAACGCTTCTGCAACATTTGCACAGGCAGCTCGTCTGTTCAAGGATTACGATGCAGCTTATGCAAAGACCATGGAAGATGCAGCAATCAAGACCTATGCAGCAGCACAGAAGAACTTCAAGAAGTTCTCTGGCTGGGGTGGCGACACCAAGGGTGAAGGCGGTATCTCTGCTGACCTCATGTATGCTCCGCTGGATCAGAACAAGGGCGGTGGCCCGTACGGTGACACCGAAGTCAGCGACGAATTCTACTGGGCAGCTTGCGAACTGTACATCACAACAGGCGACAAGACCTATTATGATGAACTGATGAAGTATGGTACCAACGCTTATGGTACTGACAACGCAAAGGCTCTGGAAATCTCCACAACTCTGGTTGGTGGTGAAAACAACGGTTCATTCTCCCTGTTCACATGGGGTACTCTGAACTCCGTTGGTTCTATCTCCCTGTATGTAAATTCTCAGGCTATGCTGGATAAGGGCCTGCTGACTCAGGATGAAGTAAACACCCTGAAGGCAGAAGTTCTGAAGGCAGCTGACTCCATTCTGGAAGTACAGGACAAATCTGCATATGGTATCCCGTATGTAGGTCATGACTATGATACCACTGTATGGAAGTACAATGCTGCTTCCGGTACAGGCGATTCTGAAACCAAGACTCTGAGTGGCGGTTACGAATGGGGTTCCAACTCCATGGTAATCAACAACTCTATGGCACTGGCTCTGGCATATGACGCATCTAAGGAAGTAAAGTACATTGACGGTGTTACCACTTCAATGGACTACCTGATGGGTCGCAACCCGCTGGAACAGGGTTATGTAACCGGTTACGGTGAACACTCTACCACTTACCCGCACCACAGATGGTGGTCTGGTCAGCTGAACAGCGACGACTTCCCGTATGCTCCGTACGGCGTTCTGTCCGGTGGTCCGAACTCCAACATGGAAGACCCGATGGTTCAGGGTCAGGGCTACAAGGTAGGTTCTATCGCTCCGATGAAGTGCTATCTGGATAACGTAGAAGCATGGTCTGTAAACGAGTGCACCATCAACTGGAACTCTCCGCTGTGCTGGGTTGCTTCCTTCCTGGATGACGAAGCTCCGTACATCGAACGTGATCCATCTTCTACTACTACAGCTACTTCTTCTACCGACACAAAGGATACAACTACAACAACCGCTGCTACTACCGCAGCTTCCACTGATGCAAGCGATGCTACTACAGATGCAAGCAACGCTTCCACAACTGACAGCAATGCTACCACCACCAGCGTAACTGCTGCATCCATCACTCCGGGTCAGCTGCTGCTTGGTGATACCAATCTGGACGGCGCTGTAGACGTTACAGACGCAGTTCTGCTGAACAAGAAGGCTGCAAATGTTGTAACCTTCAACGCACAGCAGATGCTGAATGGTGACTGCTACGATCAGAACGGTGAAATCGACGGCAACGACGCAACAGCTCTGCTGAAGTTCCTCGTTCACATTCTGAAGGGCCTGCCGGAAAACTCCAGCATGAACGCATAATGAAATCGTTATTCTAAACGAGTTTCACAAATAAAAAAGGCACTGCGGCTGCATGGCTGCGGTGCCTTTTTTGCTGTCTGCGGAAAATGTCGAAATTTCCTATTGACAAATCAACGCGAATCTTGTATAATAAAAACAGAGCAATGCTCTGCAAAATACCTTATACCTTATCAAGAGTGGTGGAGGAACAGGTCCTGTGAAGCCCGGCAACCAATCGCTGATGCGATACGGTGCCAATTCCTGCGGTATAACCGAGAGATGAGGGGTTTGTACAAAAAATTTTGGACACCCTATACGGGTGTCTTTTTTTTGATACTTTTCCCAACGACACAGAAAGGAAGAATTTTATGGCAAGAACTTTATTTACATCAGAATCTGTGACAGAAGGACATCCGGATAAGATCTGCGACCAGATTTCTGACGCAGTGCTGGACGCAATTCTGGAACAGGACAGCAAGGCTCGCGTAGCGTGTGAAACCATTGTGGAAACCGGCATGGTGCTCTGCATGGGCGAAATCTCCACCACTGCCAAGGTGGACATTCAGCAGATCGCACGGGACGTGATCGTAGACATCGGCTACGACAGAGCCAAGTACGGTTTCGACGGCTACACCTGCTCCGTTTTGCAGGCGATCAACAAGCAGTCACCGGATATTGCTATGGGCGTTAACGATGCTATCGAAACCAGAGGCGGCGAATCTACCGAAACGGGTGCCGGAGATCAGGGCATGATGTTTGGCTATGCCTGCGACGAAACACCGGAACTGATGCCGCTGGCAATTTCGCTGTCCCATAAGCTTTGCAAGAAGCTGGCAGAACTGCGGAAGAATAAGACACTGACCTATCTCCGTCCGGACGGCAAGGCACAGGTGACTGTGGAATATGACGGGGACAAGCCGGTTCGTGTGGACACCGTTGTCATTTCCACCCAGCATGCCGCAGATGTATCGCTGGAAACCATTCGCCGCGATATGATGCACTATGTGATTCCGGCAGTGATTCCGGCAGAACTGCTGGACGAAAACACCAAGTATTTCATCAACCCCACCGGTCGCTTTGTTGTCGGCGGTCCGCAGGGTGACAGCGGTCTGACCGGACGGAAGATCATCGTAGACACCTACGGCGGCACGGCTCGTCACGGCGGCGGTGCATTCAGCGGTAAGGATCCGACGAAGGTGGACCGTTCCGGTGCGTATGCTGCACGGTATATCGCCAAGAATATCGTGGCTGCCGGTCTGGCAAAACGCTGTGAAGTACAGCTGGCTTATGCGATCGGCGTGGCACATCCGGTTTCCGTTCTGGTGGATACATTTGGCACCGGCACAGTTTCCGAGGAAGCCCTTTCCAAGGCAGTTCTGGACGTGTTCCAGCTGACACCGGACGGCATTATCCGCATGCTGGATCTGCGGAAGCCACAGTACCGGAAGCTGGCTGCTTATGGTCACATGGGTCGTGAAGATCTGGGCGTTGCGTGGGAACGCAAGGACAAGGTCGATGCACTGAAGGCTGCTGTAGCAAAGTTTCAGTAAGTAGTCCGCAAAGCATTATGCAAAAGGCTTTTCTCCCCAAACAGGAGAAAAGCCTTTTTTGCAAATTTTTTCGAAAAAAGTGTGACCTTTTCGCCGGAACGGTGTCTATATAAGTGAAACACTGCCTCAAGTATTCCAGACAGCTTCACGCCTCTGTGTCACTTCTCCTAAGGAAACACTGCATAAAGCTTGTGCGTAAGATGCGTCGTCAGATTTTTCGGCAG
>ERZ506918.977-NODE-977-length-11682-cov-5.820504_pt1 | contig 11682 bp, 8 predicted proteins | sample MGYA00513975_ERZ506918 | MGnify/ENA metagenome assembly ERZ506918 | reverse complement strand
AAGCCACCCAAAACCTCATTACCGCCCTTTATCCGAGATTGTCCCATGAGGACGAGTTGCAAGGCGAAAGCAATTCCATTTCCAACCAAAAGCGGATTTTGGAAACCTACGCCAAGCAGAACGGCTTTACCAATCTACGCTGGTACACCGACGACGGCTTTTCCGGCGCAAACTTCCAGCGCCCCGGTTTTCAAGCCATGCTTGCAGACATTGAAGCCGGGAAAGTGGGTACGGTCATCGTCAAGGACATGAGCCGGTTAGGGCGAAACTACTTGCAGGTAGGGTTTTACACGGAAATGCTGTTCCCTCAAAAGGGAGTGCGTTTTATCGCTGTCAACGACAATGTGGACAGCGCAAACGGCGGCATGGACAACGATTTTACCCCTCTGCGAAATCTGTTCAACGAATGGCTGGTGAGAGATACGAGCAAGAAAATCAAAGCAGTAAAACGAGCAAAAGGCATGAGTGGAAAGCCTGTTACCAGCAAGCCGGTATATGGCTACCTCATGGACGAGGACGAGAACTATCTCGTTGACGAGGAAACCGCGCCGGTTGTCCAGCAGATATACCAGCTTTGCCTTGCCGGGAATGGCCCGACCAAGATTGCCCGTATGCTTACGGAGCAGCAAATCCCGACGCCGGGGACGCTGGAATACCGCAGGACGGGCAGCACACGCCGCTACCACCCCGGCTATGAGTGCAAATGGGCGACGAACACCGTCGTTCATATCCTCGAAAACCGGGAGTACACCGGATGTCTGGTAAACTTCAAGACGGAGAAGCCCTCTTACAAGGTCAAGCACAGTGTAGAGAACCCCGTGGAGAAGCAGGCTGTTTTTGAGAATCACCATGAGCCTATCATAGACCGGGAAACATGGGAGCGCGTGCAGGAGTTACGCAAGCAGCGCAAACGCCCGAACCGCTATGATGAAGTGGGGCTGTTCTCCGGTATGCTGTTCTGCGCCGACTGCGGCCATGTGATGTACCAGCAGCGGTATCAGAACAAGAACCGCAAGCAGGACTGTTACATCTGCGGCAGCTACAAGAAGCGCACCCGCGACTGTACGGCGCACTTTATCCGCACCGACCTGTTGACCGCCGGTGTCCTCTCCAATCTCCGGCAAGTGACGGAATACGCCGCCAAGCATGAGAGCCGCTTTGTGAAGCTGCTTATCCAGCAGAACGAGATCGGCGGCAAGAGAAAGACCGCCGCAGCCACCAAGCAGCTTGAACAGGCGCAGGAGCGCATTGCCGAAGTGAGCCGCATTATCAAGCGGCTGTATGAGGACAATGTGAACGGCAAAATCAGCGACGAGCGTTTCATGGAACTGTCGGCAGACTATGAGCAGGAACAGCGGGAACTGAAAGACCGCGCCGCCGCTTTGCAGGCCGAACTGGACAAGTCGCAGGCCGCCACCGTCAACGCGGAAAAGTTTATGGGTATCGTCCGAAAGCACCTTGCTTTTGAGGAACTTACCCCCACCCTCTTGCGGGAGATGATTGAAAAAATCGTCGTGCATGAGTGCAGCTATGACGAGAACGGCACCCGCAGGCAGGACATTGAGATTTATTACAGCTTTGTCGGCAAGATTGACTTGCCCGAAGCCTAACGCCCGACCTATCCGACACAATGCGCAAGTGCCGGATAGGAACGGCAAAATTTTTTACACTTCTATTACTTCTTTATCGCACATCAGTAAAATCGCAGGGCATGAAGCAGCTGATGGCTGGTCTTGGACTGATTCTCCTTGCAATCGTCCTCGTTCCGGTTCTTCAGAGCATGATGACAGGTGCCGTTTAATCTGACCGAATTTTTTAACGGCTGCGTGGCGGGTGGTGTGTGGGCAGCCGGCATAAGGAAAGGACGGTGAGAGAATGGGCGTTATAAGTGATGCGATCGACAGCTTGCAGGAATGGTGTGAGAATCTGTTCAAAGACGGTATCAAATCGCAGTTTGACAGTATATCTGACCTGATGACGGAAACCTTTCATAAAACTACAGAAGACGGCGGTCTGATTTCCACATTTCTGACAGGACATCCTGCAAGTTTTTCCGGTTCTGCAAGCGGCGGAACAACCATATGGTCAACGATTGAAACACTTTGCAATAACGTGGTAGTCCCCATCGGCGGTTTCATTCTTGTCATCATATTGCTCAATGATCTGATACAGACCGTGATTCGTGGAAATAACTTCAAGGATTTTGATGATTCCATCTTTATCAAATGGATCATCAAAGCCTTATGCGGTGTGATTTTGGTATCAAACGTATTTTACATCGCATCAGCCCTGTTTTCGTTCGGAACAGACGCTTGTGCCAACGGTATTACAACGCTGTTCGGTACAGGAGATTTCCTGTCAACCGACTTGGCACTCAAGAAATCTGCTCTGAACAGTCTGGGACTTGGTGAACTGATAACTGTCTGGTTTATCTCGCTGATTGTTCACTTGGGTGTAATGATTATGATGGTTGCCATTGTAATTGTGCTTGCTTCCCGTATCATTGAGGTCTTTATGTACTTAGGCGTTGCACCGATTCCCATGGCAGCTATGCTGGATAGCGGTGAATGGTCGGGAATCGGAAAGAACTGGATCAAACAGCTTCTGGCATTATCCTTTCAGGGATTCTTTATCATCATTGCACTTGGTATCTTCAAGACGCTGTTTTCCAATGCTATTGCATCGCTGAACAGCAGTACAGACGGTATTATTCTGCAAATGGCAATGCTTCTGGGATATACGGTTGCACTGATCTTTACAGTACTCCGTACAGGTGCTGTTTCCAAATCTATTTTCAATGCACATTGATCTTCGGGAGGTTGTGAATGGCACATTATGTACAAATACCAAAAGACTTGAATGACATCAAACAGAAGTTCATGTTCGGACTAACCAAAAGACAGGTGGTTTCGTTTGGAATCGGCGGTGTACTGGGGATCCCGCTTTTCTTTCTGACACGCAGTACCCTTGGCGTTTCAGGAGCAATCTTTGCCATGGGTGCAGTGGCAGCACCTGCCCTCATCTGCGGATTGTATAAGAAAAACGGGATCTTTTTCGAGCAGACCATCAAGAATATGTTTCGCTATTTCAAAAGACCGAGAAAGCGAACTTACAGAACGGTCAATCTATACGAATGTATCGAAAGACAGATAGAATATACCAAGCTGAAAAAGCTTTTGGACAAGATAGAAAGGAGCAAGTAGGCTTGAAAAACAAGAAGAAAACAGATCTCAGGTCAGGTGCGAAAGCTGCCGCTGAAAAGCCAATTTCTAACATTGACAAAAATGATAAGGCAGTCATTCTGGCACGAATGCACGAGATCAAGAAATATAAGGACGATATTTCGTCCACACAGAATACGATCGGCTATACGCAGATGTTCAAAGACGGCGTATGCCAGATCGATGATCATAGATTTTCAAAGACCATTCAGTTCTTTGATACCAATTATCAGCTTGCTGAATTTGAGGAACAAAACGGCATTTTCTCAAAGTACTGCGATCTGATCAATTACTTTGACAATACCGTCACATTTCAGCTCACCTTTGAAAATCAGAACAGAAGTCAGGACGGATTGGTCAAGCAAATTCAGATTCCTGCACAGGAGGACGATTTCAACGAGATTCGTGCAGAATACTCCGAAATGCTGACATCAAAGCTGTTGTCGGGCAAAAACGGACAGTCATGCAGAAAGTTTCTGACTTTCACCATTGAAGCAAGTTCCTATAAACAGGCAAAGCCAAAACTTCTGAATATCCAGACAGAAGTTATCAAGATGTTCAAGGGCTTCAATGTGGAAGCCAAGGCACTCAGCGGAAAAGAAAGACTGGAAACACTCTATTACAGCCTGAACCCATTTCAGAGTACCCCTTTTGTCTTTGACTGGAACGAAATGCTGAAAGCAGGCTGGAACACGAAAGACTTCATTGCTCCGTCCGGCATGAAATTCAATAAGGCAAACTTTGAGATTGGTGCTTCTTTCGGTGCGATCAATGGAATGAACATTCTTGCAGGAGAACTGCCGGATACGATTCTTTCCGATTTTCTTGAATTACAGCACCTTTTCTGTGTCAATCTGCACATTACACCGCTGGATCAGATCACGGCACTCAAATTTGTCAAGACAAAGCTGACTGCTGTGGAGTCTATGAAAATCGATGAACAGAAGAAAGCTTCCAAAGCAGGCTACGATCCGGATATTCTTCCTCCGGCAATTAAAATGTATATTACTGATCTGGAAAAGCTGCTGGATGACCTCAACAGCAAAAATGAACGCTTGTTTCATATCTCCATTACAATACGAAACTATGCAAGAAATAAGAAAGACTTAGGCTTGCAGCTGGAATTGTTAAAGCGTATCTGTCAGAAAAATAACTGTACCCTGATGCCCTGTGACTACTTGCAGGAGGATTACTTATCTTCCAGTTTACCGCTTGGTGTAAATAAGATTCAGGTTTCAAGAGAAATGCACACGTCAGGAATTGCGATATTTGTTCCGTTCACCACACAGGAACTCTTTCAGGTCGGTGGCACATACTACGGTCTGAATACCGTTTCCGGCAATATGATCATGGCAAACAGAAGCAGACTCAAAAATCCGAACGGGCTGATTTTAGGCACACCGGGTTCTGGTAAGTCATTCAGTGTAAAAAGAGAGATCTTAGACAGCTTTCTGAAAACAACTGATGACATTATCATCTGCGACCCTGAAGGCGAATATTTCCCGCTGGTTCAGCATCTGCACGGACAGCTGATCCGAATTGCAAGCAGCTCAGAACAGTATATCAACCCGATGGACATTAACTTTGAAAACAACATGGATGAGAATCCGATCTCCACAAAGTCGGATTTTATCATTTCCCTTTGTGAAATCATTGTGGGCGGCAAGTATGGACTGGCTGCGGAGGAACGCTCTGTCATTGACCGATGCGTTCGTGCTATCTATATGGATTTTTTCAGGAATCAACCGTCCAGAGAAAAAATGCCGATTCTGTCCGATCTGCATAATGCTCTTCTCAAAGAGGGAAAAATCGCACTTCGTGTGGCAAACTCTCTTGAAATGTATGTCAACGGCTCGCAGAATCTATTCAACCACAGAACGAATATTGACTTGAAGAATCGTATCATCTGCTTTGACATCAAGGAACTGGGCAATCAGCTGAAAAAGGTCGGTATGCTGATCGTTCAGGATACCGTGTGGAACAGAGTGACACTGAACCGTGCGGAACGAAAAGTTACACGCTACTACATCGATGAATTTCATCTTCTGTTAAAAGAAGAACAGACGGCGAAATATTCCGCTGAGATCTGGAAGCGATTCCGTAAATGGGGCGGTGTGCCGACGGGTATTACACAGAATGTCAAGGACTTGCTGTCCAGTGCAGAGGTGGAAAACATCTTCGACAACTCAGACTTTGTATATATGCTGAATCAGGCAGCCGGTGACCGTGATATTCTGGCGGAAAAGCTGCACATCAGTCCACAGCAGATGGAGTTTGTCACCAACAGCGGACCCGGTGAAGGTCTGATCCGCTACGATAAGATCATTTTGCCGTTTACGGATAATTTCCCGACCGATACCGTGATGTACAGTCTGCTGACCACAAAACCGTTGGAACAGCAGCTGAAATAGTCAGGAGCGATGTGCGATGGCGAATCTAAAAAGAACACATCATCAGCTTGCAAAAGCGGAAAAGAAACTCAGAAAGTACAGCAGATCACAAAAACAGTTTCAGATTCAGTTTGTTCGCAAGCAGCGTAAAATCGGCAAATTCAAAACAACTGCCCGTATCCGACGTGGAGAAAAAAGCAGCCGATATACCGGACATGGTCTGATTCACAGGACAGTGAATCTCAAAATGAGATTTACAGGCGATAAACCGTCCATCACGAAATCTCTTGACAGCTTAAAGCCAAAAACATTCCGTGGAAAAGTCCTGAAACGATCGGCACAACTGATCAATCGAACTGCCCATATAGCTTTGCATACTGCTGAGAGTTCGGCACTTGGGGCGGAAACAGTTGCTTTGAAAACCGGCAATGCAGTTCAGCGTGATGTTCGATACAGGCTGAAACAGAAGTATCGGCAGGAAGCGGTTGACGATATGCATCGCGGCACAATTGCAACCCTTGTCATCGCCAAAGATGCTGTGACAGGAACTCGCAGGCATTTCAAGCAGAAAAAGCAGTTCAGACTGGAAAAGACACGTTACCGCCTGCAAAAAGCGGAATATAAGCTTTTCAAGGGCGAACAGTATCAGCCGAAGCTTGCGAAGTCACGCAAGGAACTGAAAGAGAAAAAGCAAATATTCGGAGAATGTAAGAAATCATTCAAGCATTTCAAGAAAAAACAATTATCTGATCCGTTCAGCAAAAATGTTGCCGTACTGCGATTCCAAAGGCGAAAAAAGCAGTTCCAGATCGAATCCAAAACAATCAGAACTGCATCTCAGAAATTGAAAAAGGAAAAGCAGTTTCAGGCAAAGACACTCAAAAAGCAGCGGCGAATTGCTGATTTAAGCCGTCCTGCACCGCTGGTCTTAAAGCCTGCCAACTACACGGGCAAACGGCTTGCAGCAAGCGGCTGGCAGAAAGCAGTCCATGCCGATGAAAACAACGACTTTCTCTCTGCTGTGGAAGCTATCAAACGGCATGGCGTGGAGAAAGCTGTGGAAAAAATACAGCCGCATCACCTGAAAGAACGGAATCAGAAAAAGAAAGAGAAACTGAAAAAGAAGCAATCGGACAACCGTCAACGTCTGCAAAAGCGTAAGGACAAGCTAAAAAGCAAGGGTGAACAGGTAAAACGCAGAAAAAAGCCGAAAAAGCAGACCAAAAATTCCTTTGGGGACAGACTGAAAAATGCACTCAGACAGGCTTTTCAATTTATCAAGAACATCTACAACAAGGAAGCAAGAGCCGTTCTGCTCGCCTGCCTTGTCCCGATTCTCATTATCGCTCTGGTGCTGGCATTCATTCTCATGATCTTTTCCGGCATTTTAAGCGGTTCGGGTTTTGTCCTTGGCACATATGCGGCTCAGGACTACGACTTGTCGGAAGCAGAAAAATATTACACAAAACTTGCCTACGACATGAATGAGAAGATTCTGAAAGTCAGCAGTGATACAGACTGGAAAAACGGTCTTGCCGCTTTCGGAGCAAACAAGCGTAACCTCAAAGACGATCCCGACAATTGGTATTGGGGGACGTTCTTCCGTTTATGACTGGGATCCGATCTATGATTTTGATGTGTACAAGCTGTGGTCTTTTCTCTGTGCCTACTACTACGATTTCGATGCGGATGACAACGGTGACATTAAGTACTGGAGTTATGGAAGTGATACAGAGAACCTGCTGACAGAAATATTCAATGCAGAATATGCGTTTGTCTACTGGTATGACAACAAATCCCGCTGGGAGGAACTTTCCAACTACAACTACTGGGGCGGCGGAAATGCAGAAACCGGTACGTATTACAGAGCGGAAAAAGATGCCTTTGTCTACAGCGGCAGACCATACAAATATCGTTTCAAACCTATTGCCTATACGTCTGAACTCAGTCAGTATTTTGACAGCGAGGGTTACGTCTGCATCAATGCGGACTACAGGGTGCTGAATCCGCACGATGACTATGCTTTAACAGGATTTATGATTATGGATCACCGCTATTATTCCGGTACAAGTGCACCGTTTTACTACATTGACAATGATACGCAGACATTTTTCTTCATGAAGGGAGATACCCGATACGATCGCTCTTTCTGGGGCTGGAATGGGAATGATGCTTGGTTTTTGGTTTCACCGACCGATACGCATATCTGGAATGATACCATAAATGATGCCTGTATGTACGGCTATTATGAAAAGTACTACTGGAAAACGGAATGTAACCTCTACTACAACGTCAAACAAAAGAAAACCTTTGATCAGGTGATCGAAGATAAGCTGAAAAGTCAATCCCACAAGGAAGAACGGCTGGAATACTACAAGCTTCTTGCAGGTCAGGAAAGCGGTTCGGAAACGCTCTATGGAAATCATCAGACACTTCGCAATATGCTTTCCGGCGATACCATTCGGAATTATTCGGTCAAACAGGCGTTTGGCTACGATATGTGGGAATGGAACAAAACCAATCACGGTCTGTATCAGGGAATCAAATATTACTGCAATACCGGTGCAAAGCTTTATGCTCCGTTTGACTGCAAAATCAAGGATGTTGATACTGCCAATCAGAAGATCACCCTGCGAAAAGATGATGTGCAGTATTGGTATGACGGTTCCGGCGGAACAAAGCGAGATACAGAAGTGACGATCGCCAATGCTGTTCTTCTGAATGGCTATTCAGAGGGCGATACGATCCATGAGGGCGAAATGTTTGCACAAACAACCAATACGAATGTCAATTTCCATATTGAGATTGATACGGACGGTTACGGCTGGGACTACATTGACCCAAGACTGGTACTCTACTAAGGAGCATGAAAATGACAAGAAAAGAAACCGCTTTGGACGCTCTCAACAAGAAAATTCCGAAGCTTGAAGAAAAGATCAATCAGGACAAGCAGCTTCTTGAGGAACTGAAAGCCAAGCGAGAAATGCTTGAAGTGGAAGCACTCAAAAAGTTTTTGCATGACAACGGCATGACCACGGAGGAGATTATTGCGAAGCTAACTGCTGCTTCTTCCGTGGTGCATGAACAAAAGATTGTGATGGAGGATAGAAAAAATGTGGAACACTAAAAAATCAGTTGCGGCAATATTTTCTGCAATGGCTTTGACTTTGGCAAGTGTGGGAAATGCCATTCCTGTATTTGCAGAAGAAGCAGAAACAACGGCAATCACAGGAATGGCAGACGATTCTTCTGCAGCAAATATGGAACTTGGTGAAGAAGATATGCAGAAGTTGGTTGATGAGATTCAGCACAACAAGGCAGCAATGGAAAACAGCGATGATGAAACTGATAACGCAGGACATGACTATTATGCAGATGAGAATTATGACACAGACGGCAACGCTACGCTCATTAAGCATGAAAAGATCATCTATGACAGCGAAGAAATGCAGTTTATTGCTGTTACCACCAAAGACGGCGATGTGTTCTATATCCTCATCAACTATTCTGCGGAGGGCGATGAGGACAATGTGTTCTTCCTGAACAAGGTAGACGATTTCGATCTGTATTCTCTGCTCTATGCAGGCAATGAGGGAGAAGAAGAAAAAGATCCTGCGGAACAGGCAAAGAAATATGCGGATGCAGCCACCAACGGCGGTGTGACGGCTGATGTTTCTAACCGTGCGGAAGAAGCCACCGGTGAAACAGAGCGTGCAGAAGAAAAAGCCACCACCAAACAGCCGTCATCTATGAACAGCAATGCACTCATTCTTGTTGGAGTCGGTGTACTGGCTGTGATCGGCGGTGCTGTTCTTGTGCTGAAAAAGGGCAAATTCGGCAAGAAGAAAAATACCGGTGCTGAGGATTTCGAGGAAGATTATGACGATGACTACGGCAGTGTGACAGATGAGGACGATGAAGCATGAGGGTACTGAGCCTTTTTGACGGAATCTCCTGCGGCATGGTGGCACTCAAACGCATAGGGATTTCTGTAGAAGCCTATGATGCTTTTGAAATTGACAAATATGCCATAACGGTTTCAAGCAGAAATCACCCTGAGATTGTTCATCACGGAAATGTGTTTGACGGTGATTTCAGAAAATTCAAGGGATATGACCTGCTGCTTGGCGGTTCTCCTTGTACATACTGGTCTATCGCAAAACAAGGCAGAGAAACTTCCTGTGACGGCGAAGGGTTCAAACTTTTCAGTGAATATGTGAGAGCCTTACAGGAATCAGAGTGTCGTTACTTTCTCTATGAGAATAACCATTCCATTCATCAGAACATCAAGGACGAAATTTCAAAACATCTCGGTGTTGAACCGATCGTGATCAATTCTGCACTTGTTTCCGGACAGCATCGAAAACGATGTTACTGGACAAACATCCCCCACATTACACAACCAACAGACAAAGGCATTTTGTTGCAGGACGTACTGGAAAGCGGTGTGTCCTGGCAGGAAAAAAGCTACTGTGTTACAGCCAGCTATCAGGGAGCGGCATTTCACAACACCATGGAACGAAAACAGCGTACCATGGTGGCTGTTCCCGTGGCAACGGTAAACGGCAAATCTCATACCATTCCTGCCACTTACTACAAGGCAGGAACAGATCTTTTCCCGGTATACCGTGCAGAAAACAGCCGTCAGAAAATTGCTGTGCCGATTTGCATTGGTCAGATCGGCAAAGGCGGTCAGGGACAGCGAATCTATTCAGTTCGTGGGAAATCCGTCACCATGACTGCCAACGGCGGCGGTATGGGTGCAAAGACAGGACTTTACAAGATAGACCTGCCGGACGGTGATTATGTGATCCGTAAATTGACACCTGTGGAAGCAGAACGTTTACAAACATTGCCTGACAACTACACCGCAGGAATCAGCAATACACAGCGGTACAAGTGTATCGGCAACGGCTGGACAGTAGACGTGATTGCACATATCTTGGGAGGATTGAAAAATGTCTGAGGCGTTTGCATCTTCTCTGGATACCAAGAATTTTGCCATTATTGACGGTTATGCAAAGGCGGTCAGCGTCCTTTCCCGTTCCCATACGCCACTTTGCAGTATCAGCGGCGGCAGTGACAGCGATATTGTCCTTGACGTGATACAAAATGTCGATGAAAAAAAGAAAGTCCGCTACTTCTGGATTGATACCGGACTGGAATACCGTGCCACAAAGGAGCATCTCAACGATCTGGAAAAGAAGTATGGTATCGAAATCGAACGTATCAAGGCTTGCAAGCCGATTCCAATCTGTTGTAAGGAATACGGTCAGCCGTTTCTCTCCAAATACGTCAGCGAACAGATCATGCGGTTACAGATGCATGGGTTTCAGTGGGAGGACAAGCCACTGCCGGAATTGCTGGAGAAATACCCGAACTGCAAGATCGCCCTGCAATGGTGGTGCAATGCCTATTACTCCCCGGAAAATGGAATCGTCAAAATGAGCCGCTTTTCTATCGGCAGAAACAGGTGGCTGAAAGAATTTATGATGGCAAATCCGCCGGATTTCAAAATCTCTAACAAATGCTGTGAGTACGCCAAGAAAAAGCCTGCAAAGCTTCTGATTCAAAAATACGATGCAGACCTTGAAATTATCGGTGTGCGAAAGGCAGAGGGCGGAATTCGTTCTGCCAGCTACAAAACGTGTTTTTCCGAAAGCAAATCCAAAGGCTGCAATTCTTATCGTCCTGTATTCTGGTACACGGACAGCGACAAGAAAGCATATGAGGAGTTCTATGGAATACAGCATTCCCGGTGCTATACGGAATATGGACTGAAACGCACGGGCTGTGTCGGCTGTCCATACAATCCCAGAGTGACAGAAGAACTGGAGATCATCCGAAAACATGAACCAAAGCTGTACACTGCAGCACAGAATATATTCGGAGATTCTTATGCGTATACCCGCAAATACCGAGCGTTTCAGAAAATGATGAAAAAGAAAATGAAGGAGAATACAAATGGTAGTGTAAATTACCTTTCTCACGTCAGCGGAAAATTTGAAGATCGGTGAGATCACATCCCAGTTTTTGTACCAGCTCTTCATGGCGTTTGGATAATCTTTCTC
>ERZ506918.941-NODE-941-length-11937-cov-6.233547_pt1 | contig 11937 bp, 10 predicted proteins | sample MGYA00513975_ERZ506918 | MGnify/ENA metagenome assembly ERZ506918 | reverse complement strand
GCACCAACGATGAACTGGGTGCCATGCGGTGGGTGCTGGTGGATATCGCCATCTCGGCTGTGGTGCTGCTGGCGGTGAACCTGCTGGAGAAAAAACAGAAAGCGGGTGCCCGGAAATGAGCCTTGAAGTCAACATTGAAAAAAAGCTGGACGGCTTCACCCTCCGCGCCGCCTTTACCGTCGGCAACACCTCCACCGCTTTGCTGGGTGCTTCCGGCTGCGGCAAAAGCATGACATTGCGGTGCATTGCAGGCATTGTAAAGCCGGACCGCGGACGCATCGTGCTGGACGGGCGGGTGCTGTTTGACAGTGCGCAGCACATCGACCTGCCGCCGCAGCAGCGGGGCGTAGGGCTGCTGTTCCAGAACTACGCCCTGTTCCCCAATATGACCGTAGAACAGAATATCCTCTGCGGTCTGAAGGCGGAAAAAGACCCTGCCGCCCGCCGCGCTGCCTGCGCCGAAATGCTGCGCGCCATGCGGCTGGAAGAGCTGGCAAAACGCTACCCTGCCCAGCTTTCCGGCGGACAGCAGCAGCGCGCCGCGCTGGCACGCATTCTGGTGGGCAAGCCCCGCATCCTGATGCTGGACGAGCCGTTCAGCGCGCTGGACAGCTATCTGCGGGAAGAGGTAGAAGGCGAGGTAGGCAGCCTGCTGGCAAGCTTTGCGGGCACCGCCCTGCTGGTGACCCACAACCGGGACGAGGCCTACCGCCTGTGCAAAGAGATGATCGTGCTGAACGAGGGGCAGGTGCTGCGCACCGGCAGCACAAAAGAGGTGTTTGCCGACCCGCAGAGCATCGCCGCCGCGCGGCTGACCGGCTGCAAGAACATTCTGCCCTGCACCCCGCTGGACAGCCACACCGTCCGGCTGGACGGCTGGAACACCACCCTGCGGCTGGCGCTGCCCGTCCCGGCGGGCTGCACCGCTGTGGGCATCCGCGCCCACGACTTTACGCCCTGCACCGCCGATGTGCCCAACGCCATCCCTGTAAAGGCCGTTTCTACCAGTGAGAACCCCTTTGACTGGAACCTCATCTGCACTCCGCCGGAGGGCGCGGTGCAGCTGTGGTGGAAGGTAAGCAAAAAAAGCCTTTGCTCGGCCGCGCCCGCCGCGCCGCAGTACCTGTGTGCCGCACCGGAGAGCATCATGCCGCTGCAAGGCTGAAAAACGATTTGAAATGGCTTCCGCTGTGCTCTAGCCATATTCTGCTATGAGCCGGAAACGCTTGCGGGTGTTTTCCGGCTCACTTTTACAACGAAGGAGAAAAGCATGAGGACATTGGATCACGCCGCCTGCGCCAGAGCGATTTTTGAAAGCATTGGCGGCGGGGAAAATCTGGTTTCCGCCGCGCACTGCGCCACCCGGCTGCGTCTGGTAGTGGCAGATGCGCACAAGGTCGATCAAAAACGGCTGGAAAGCGTCCCGGGCGTGATGGGAGTGTTCTGCGCCGGGGGACAGCTTCAGATCATCCTTGGCACCGGCACGGTGAACCGGGTGTACGAGGAATTTATAAAGCTGTCCGGTCTGCCCGGTGCCCCGGCGGCGCAGAAATGTACTGCCCCGGTACTGCCGCTGCCGCAGCGGCTGGTAAAAACGCTGGGGGATGTGTTTGTGCCCATCCTGCCCGCCATTGTGGCTGCCGGTCTGCTGACCGGCATTCTGGACGCGCTGGGCAGGGCGCTGCCCGCCGTTGCCGCCGCCGACTGGTTCAGCTTTTTAAAGATGGTGTCCGGCACAGCGTTTGTGTCTCTGCCGGTGCTGGTGGCGCTCTCCTCCGCCCGGGTGTTTGGGGGCAATCTTTTCCTCGGCGGGGTGGTGGGGCTGTGCATGGTGCACCCCGCGCTGCTCAACGCGTGGTCTGTGGGCACAGCGGAGAACGTCCCGGTCTGGCATCTGCTCTGTTTCAACGTAAAACAAGTGGGGTATCAGGGACACGTTATCCCGGTGATCATTGCAGTCTGGCTCATGTCCCGGCTGGAGCGGTGGTTCCGCAGCCGCGTCCCTGCGGCGCTGGATCTTTTTGTTACGCCGCTGTGCACGGTGCTTATTACCACCTTTGTTACCTTTACCATCCTTGGCCCCTGCTTTTCCTTTGCGGAAAACTGCATGATCGGCCTTGCAAGGCAGCTCAGCACGGTGGGGCATGGCATCGGTGCGCTGGTTATGGGAGCGCTGTACCCCGTTACGGTGGTTTGCGGCCTGCACCACATGTATAACGTTATCGAGGCGGGGCTGCTCTCTGCGGGCAGCCTGAATATCTGGATGCCCATTGCCTCTGCCGCAAACTTTGCCCAGTGCGGTGCCTGCCTTGCGGTCGCTTTTAAGACCCGCGACCCCAAAAACAAGACCGTTGCCATCCCTTCGGCGCTGTCCGCAGCCCTTGGCATCACCGAACCCGCCATCTTCGGCGTGAACCTGCGCTATGTCCGGCCGTTCGTCTGCGCTATGGTGGGCGGCGCGGTGGGGGCGTGGTTCGGTACGGTAACGGGCATCGGCGCAACGGCCTACGGCGTTACCGGTCTGCCGGGTTTTCTGATCGTGGGCGGCTACATTCTGCCCTACGCCGAGCTGCTGGCGCTTTCCGGCGGGGTGGCCTTTGCCGCCACATGGCTGTTCTGGCAGGATGCGCCCGCGCAGGACAAAACGCCCGGCTGAGCAGTTTCGGCAGAGTGTTCAACAGCCGGGTGAAGGCTTCAGCGGAGCGCATTCCAAATCGTGTTTACACAGGGGAATTTCCCTACAAGCAAAGCAGCCGCTGCACGGCAAGATGCAGCGGCTGCTTTGCTTATTTGTGTAAAAAGGGGAGTGCTTATGCCATATCGCGGCAGGTCACAATATCAGCCCCGGTGCCGCAGACGTCGGTCAGCACCACATCACCCACATGGATGGGAGCGTGCAGCACCACGCTGTCCAGCGCAGCGACAACCTCAGCCATCTGTCCCTTGGGCACGGGCTTGGAGGTCTTGACCGGGCAGCGGGAGTGCAGGCAGCCCTCGGCGCGCACGGTGCTGGTGATGATGCGGGTGGGGTGGGTCAGCTCTTCCTTGCCGTAGGCGATGCCGTTGGGGCAGCCGTTGCCGGTCACCTTGTAGTCGTTGGCTTCATCCACCTGCAGATGGCAGCCCTGAGGGCAGCAGGTGCAAATTACTTCTTTCATATCGCTCATGCCTCCTCGATCTCAATGGTCACTTCGTCCACGGGGGCTCTGTCCAGCAGCACTCTGGGCAGGGCAATGTGCTCCATCTCGCCGGGGGCAAGGCGGTCGCGCTTAAAGCGTGCGATCACCGTGTCACCGCTCTTGACAAGGATGGTGCTCTTGCCGCAGATGCGGCGGACGCGGAAGGAAACGTTGGTGCTCTTTTCTACGCCTTCCAGACGGATGCGCTGCGGCAGGGTGTAGCCAAGGTCTGCGCCGGGCTTCACGGTCAGCACGCGTCCCTCGGCTACGGGGCCGTTCTGGACGTAGTTGGCAGCGGCCACACCGGCCAGCTCGCTCTCGCCGGAAACAAAGTCCACCAGATCGTGCACCTGCACCACGTTGCCGCAGGCAAACACACCGGGAATGCTGGTCTCCATGTTTTCGTACACGATGGCACCCTTGGTGCGGGGGTCCATCTCGATGCCGGCCTGTTTGGTCAGCTCGTTTTCGGGGATCAGACCCACGCTCAGCAGGATGGTGTCCACATCAAACTCCATCTCGGTGCCGGGGATGGGCTTGCGGTCGGGGCCGATCTCAGCCACGATGGCCTTTTCTACGCGGTCCTTGCCCTGAATATCCACGATGGTGTGGGAGAGGTACAGGGGGATGTCAAAGTCGTTCAGGCACTGCACGATGTTGCGGGTCAGGCCGCCGGAGTAGGGCATCACCTCTACGCAGGCCAGCACCTTTGCACCCTCAAGGGTCATGCGGCGTGCCATGATCAGGCCGATATCGCCGCTGCCGAGGATCAGCACCCGCTTGCCCACCAGATAGCCTTCCATGTTCACATAGCGCTGTGCTGCACCGGCGGTGTACACGCCGGCAGGGCGAGTGCCCGGGGTACCAATGGCACCGCGGGTGCGCTCGCGGCAGCCCATGCCCAGAACGATGCTCTTGGCTTCGATGATCTGGTAGCCGTACTCCTTGGAGACGCAGTGCACCTTTTTATCCGGGGTCACTTCCAGCACCATGGTGTCCAGCTGCACCTTTACGCCGGTGTTCTTGAGCATCGCAATAAAGCGTCCGGCGTACTCCGGGCCGGTGAGCTGCTCGCCAAAGCGGTGCAGACCAAAGCCATTGTGGATGCACTGGTTCAGGATGCCGCCCAGTTCGTTGTCCCGCTCCAAAATCAGAATATCGCGCAGGCCGTGCTGCCATGCGCTGTAAGCTGCGGCAAGGCCTGCCGGGCCGCCGCCGACGATGACCAGATCAATCATGGTGATTTTCCTCCTGCTTGGTTTCGCACAGTAAGACGTTGGTACCGGCTTTATCCTGCAGCACGTCCAGCGGGCTGATGCCCAGCGTTTTGCTGATCAGCTCCAGCACCCGCGGCCCGCAGAAGCCGCCCTGACAGCGGCCCATACCGGCACCGCAGCGGCGCTTGACGCCGTCGATGGTGGTGGCGGGGATCTCTTCCCGCAGGGCGTTCAGAATTTCCCCCTCGGTGATCGTCTCGCAGCGGCAGATCACGCGGCCATAGGCGGGTTCCTTTGCAATGAGCCGGGCTTTTTCTTCGGGCGGAAGCTCCTTGAAGCGCACCCGGGTGCGGCCATCCCTGTAATCCGCCTTGGGGGCGGGCAGATCGCCGTGAGCTTCCAGAATTTTGACGGCTTCTCTGGCAACGGCCGGTGCACTGGAAAGGCCGGGCGATTTCATACCCGCCAGATCAATGAAACCGGGTGCGCCCTCTGCTTCGCCGATAACGAAGTCGCCCGTGTCCACATTGGCGCGGACGCCCGCAAAGTTGCGGATGGACTCCCCGAACCGAATGCTCGGCACGCTGCGGCGGGCTGCGGCGCTGACAAAAGCCAGACCGGCAGCGGTGCAGGCGGTGTTGTCGCCCTCTACCCGAACGGCGTCCGGGCCAACGAGCAGGTTGCCGTGGACGGTGGGCGCGACCAGAACGCCCTTGCCGTTTTCGTTGGGGCACTGGAAGATGACGTGGTGCACACGGCTGCCCTCGGATTTGTCCAGCAGGTAGTATTCGCCGCGGGTGGGCTGGATGGTAAATTTGTGGGGCGCAGCCATATCGTGCACGGCCTGTGCCGAGATGCCTGCCGCATTGATGATGTAGCGGGTCTCCACGATGCCATCGGGCGTTGTCAGTGCCCATCCGCCGGCAGTCTTTTCAATGTGGGTCACAGGGCAGCTGCGGTGCAGCTCCACGCCGTTGCGCACGGCTACTTCTGCCATAGCCAGTGCAAAATCCCACGGGCTGACGATGGCGGCGCTGGGCGCATACAGCGCGCCAACCACATTGGGAGCCAGATTCGGCTCCATGGCAAGCGTTTCCTCTGCGGAAAGCAGCCGGATACCCGGCACGCCGTTGGCGATGCCGTTCTCATACAGTTTCTGCAGGTGGGGCAGCTCCTCCGGGCTGAGGGCCAGCACCAGACTGCCGCACTGACGGTACGGCACATCCAGACGGGCACAGATCTCCTTGGCCAGTGCAGAGCCCTCCACGTTGAGCCGTGCCATCCGGGTGCCCGGCTCGGGATCGTATCCGGCGTGCAGAATAGCACTGTTGGCCTTGGTGGTGCAGTCTGCCACATCGTTTTCCGCCTCAAAGACCGCGGTCTGCAGCCGGTAGTGTGACAGCTCGTAGGCACTTGCTGCGCCGATGACGCCGCAGCCGATGATCGCTACATCCAGCATAAATACCTCCTGATCGCTCTGTTTTCCGAACAGAAGAAAAAGAGCAGAGCAAACAAAAGGGTTTTTGTTTTCCCTCTTGTTTGTTCTGCTCGATTCTCTGAACAAACTTTTATTACCTTTATAATAACGCAGTCCGTACAAGATGTCAAGGCATTTGTTCAAAAATAATAGTCATATCAGACGAAAGCGCTCGATCTGCAGGCTGCAGCACCACGCAGCGTGTCGCAGCCATTTCCTGCTTTTATAATACCATGAACAGGGTTCCTGCAGCAATGAGCGCACAGCCGATCAGACTTTTGGCCGTGAACGGCTCATGCAGGATGAAAAATGCCAGTGCCAGCGTGATGACCACGCTCATTTTATCGACAGGAACCACCTTGGACGCTGCACCGATCTGCAGAGCGTGATAGTAGCACAGCCAGCTTGCACCCGTGGCAAGGCCGGACAGGATCAGGAACAGCCAGCTTTTGTGAGAAATATCCCCGATGCCGGTCTGTGTTCCCGTCAGAAACACCATGCCCCAGCTCATCAGGAGCACAACTGCAGTGCGAATGGCCGTGGCAAGCGTGGAATTTACTCCGTCAATGCCGATCTTCGCAAGAATAGATGTCAATGCGGCAAATACCGCTGACCCCAACGCAAAAACAAACCACATGCTGCTTCCTCCTGTTTTTCTCAACTCTACCACCATTTCAGGTCTATTACAAGTAAACGTGTTTGGGATAGCGGCGCGGGAGCATTCCGTTCAGCGGCCTTTCGGCGGGGCGTTTTCGTCCGGGGCGCTGCCGCTGCCGGAGTTCAGGATCGCCACGAACTGCTGCAGCTGCTTGAGGGAGCTGACACCCAGTTTGTCGTAGATGTTCTTGTTGTGGAAGCGCAGGGTGCTGTCCTTGATGTCCAGCTGCTCCACGATCTCCCGGGTGCGCAGCCCGGCGGCGTAGCCGTCAAAGATGCGGCGTTCGGTCTTGGTCAGGGTGGGGATGCCCGCCACAAAGGTCTGGAAGGCATCGGGCACCGACTCGTTGCGGCACACGTCCGCCAGCCGGGACAGCTCGGTCTGCATCTGCTGGCGTTCCAGCTGCAGCTCGTCCATCCGCCGCCGGGATTCCCGCCGGTCCTCCTCGAACTGCCGGAACGCCGGCGAGAGGATGCGCCGGTGGAAGTTCATGCAGCAGAACACCACGAAAAAGGCGATGAACAGGCCGATGAGCAGCATCTGCAGATTGCCGGAAAAGACCAGTCTCCGGTAGTCTGCCATGGGGATGCACACCGCCAGCCGGTAGGACTGGCTCTCGCTCAGGCGGCACAGCTGGGAGATGCCCGCATAGGCGCTGTCGGGGCCGGTCAACTGGGTCAGCCCGCCGCCCATGCTGCGCAGCACCAGCGTGTTCCGGGGAGCATGGTAGTAGCCGCCGGTGGTGCCGCTGCTGAGGGCGGCATCGGCGGCAAGGCCGTCCCCTGCCGGGGCCAGCAGGCAGCTCAGCCGGTCAAAGCCGGTGGGCTGGGCAAAGTTCTGCTTGAAGTAGCTCTCGCTGATCTCAAAGCCGCACAGCCCGTACATCGTGCCGTCCCGCCCCCGCAGGGGCAGCAAAAACAACTGCACCTCCTCCGAGGTGCCGGGCAGCTCGAACCGCTCGGTCAGCGTATAGGACTGGTACAGCGGGGCGCTGCCGGGGGTCATCCAGCGGTCGTAGTCCGGGAACTGGTCGGTCTGGAACTCCATGCGCCACTTGCGGTGGGGCATCACGCTGTGGGCCTTGCCCACCTCCGCACTGCCCCGGTACAGCAGCAGGGGCACGGTGGGGGTGTCGGCACCGCTTTTCTGCACATACAGCCCGGCGCGGGAATGCTCTGCTCCCTCCATGCGGGTGTTGACGGTGGCATCCAGCAGCACAAAAGCGCCGGAACAGCCGGTCTGGCGCAGACGGCGGCACAGCGGCTCGATCATTTTCTCCTCCAGCGCGTTCAGCACCTCGGGGGAGTCGTTCAGCTGGGCAAAGGACATCTGCCGCAGAGCAAGCTCCTTGTCCACCTCTGCGCTCATGTCCTCGGACAGGTTCACGCCCATGACCGCCAGCTGGTCAAAATAGCGCTCCATATCGTTCTGGAACACCGAAAACTGGATCTGCAGACTGCGGCTGATGTCCTTTTTGGTGTTGTGCAGGCTGGCAAACAGGAACAGCGCCGCACCAAAGGTCAACACCAGCAGCACCACCAGCAGCAGGCAGGCCCACAGCAGCCGGCTGCTCATGGGGCTCTGGCGGATCTTTTCACGGTGCCGGTCAACAAAGTGCATCAAAGTCCCTCCTTTCCGGCTGAGCGGCAGGCTCAGGCATTGTCACACAGCAGCTGCCATGTTTCCTCGGCAAGGGCTTCCAGCGTTTCGCCGTCCGCAAGGCGCTGGGGGTAGTCCTTCTGGCGCTGGCGCAGGCTGTCGTACAAGGCTTTGGCCTTGGCGTGGTACCCCACGATGCCCGGTTCGGACAGGGGGGTGTTCTGGACGTGCATTTCGTTGTAGACGTCGTACAGCCGCTGATAGCTCTGCTGCTCAAAGGGATAGTCCGCAATGGCATCAAAGGCGGCGCTGGACACCGGCATGTAGCCGGTATCAGCGGCAAATTCCAGATTGCGCTGCTGTTCGGTGAGCCAGCGCAGGAACACGGCTTCGGCTTCGGCCTTCTGGTCGGTGGTCTTGAAGGCGCACAGGCCCACACCGGCCTGCGGCATCAGGGGCGTGGCGGTGCCTGCGGCGTGGGGCAAAGGAGCCAGCAGCAGGTCGGTGGGCTCGGTGGTGTTGTCCGGGTAGGTGACGAAATCATTGTAATAGAGGATGGCCGCAGAGCTGCCAAGGCCCGCCAGCGTCTCGCCGGTCATCACCTGCGTGTTGGAGTACAGGTCCGAGATCAGAATATCGCCCTGCACCAGCGCCCGGGCAAACTCCATCCACGAAGCGCGGAAGGTCTCGTTGGTCAGATCGTACCAGCTGCCCTTGTACAGCTCGCCGCTGCCCTGCTCCAGCGCGTTCAGCTCCACCAGACGCAGGGGGTAATCCAGCGCGCAGAAGGGCTTGCCCTGCGACCACTGCCGGTAGGCACCCGCCATTTCAAAAAAGCCGTCCCATGTGGCAAGGGTGGAAAGCTGCGCCCCGGTGTCCGCCGCAAACCGGGCGTACTGGGAGCCGTTCAAAAAGATGAGCTGGGTGGATTTGGACACCGGGAACACCACCTGCTTCCCGTCAATGATGCCGTCCTGCACAAAGCCGGGCACATAGGCCGCCATGTCCTCGGCGGTGAACCAGTCGTTCCAGTCCACAAGGTTCTCAATGCCCAGACCGCTGGCGTCCGCAGAATGGGCCGAGAACAGGTCCGGCAGGTCCAGCGCGCCGGGCTTGCCGGCCTTGGCGTCCTGCAGCTGGCCGCCGATGGCGGCGCTGTTGGTCATGTTGGTCACGTTGAGCAGGATGCCCTTCTCTCTGCCCACCGTGTCGTTGAACTCGGTCAGCAGGCGGTTCATGGGCGAGTCCGCCTGTTCGCCGTACACATGCCAGATGCTGAGCATGGTGGGGTCCTTGGGAGAAAGCAGGGTCTTGCTGCCGCCGCAGCCCGCAAGAGCCAGACCGGGGACAAGCGCCGCAAGCTTTAAAAATGTCCTTCGTTTCATTTTTCATGACTCCTTTCCGCACATTGCAGCCAGAGGGGAAACCCGGCACAGGCAGGGCTGCAGCTGCCTGTTTTGAAGGGGAAAACGCCCCCAAATCCCCCCAATTTTGGGCTTTTTGGGGGGATTTTTTGAGGGGGAAGCCCAAAACCCCAAAAATTTTTTTGGAATTGCCCCCCAAAAACGGCTTTTCTGAGGGGGCAATTTTTTCCCGGGTATGGTACAGTACAACCAGAAAAAGTCCTGCGCCGGTGCAGAAAGCCTGTCGCTGTGCACAAAACGTGTCAACAGGCAACTGCGGATTCTATTCATAAGGATAGCATAAGATGGAGCGGACTGCAAGTGCAGAGAATACCCAAACAAGAGCCCCCTAAAAAGCAGAGGGGACAAACAGAAAGGAGCACCCCCATGAAAGAGCTGAACAGACGCGAATTCCTCACCCTCTCCGGCGCAGCCGTTGTGGCGCTCTCGCTGGCAGGCTGCGGCGGGCCCTCCGCACCTCCCGCACCTCCGGCCTCTGAGAGCAAAGAGATGGCCCTGTTCAGAGCCATCAACGAGGTCTGGTATGAAGTCAACAGAGAAGTAGTCCCCAATCCCAAACTTCAGATCTGCAAGTCTGTGGTCTACTGTCAGGAGGCTGCCGACCTCGCAAAGTTTACAGCCAGCCCCTTTGAAACCTATGAACCTGAAGTAGACGAGGAGGATTTCCGCAAATGGAACTTGCCTGATGATGTATTCCACGAGTACCAACTCCGTGAGTCTGAAATGATACAGGAAATCAGGAACAAATATGGAAACGGAAGCTATCGGGGGACTGTGGGAGTTTCTAACGGCACCCATGATGGTATGCAATTAAATCAACTGTATCCTAATAGTCAGAGCGAGGTCAGGGAGTTTGTGCGGCGTCTGGCCGGGCATGGACTGGCGAGTCTGCATCCCGAGCAGTGGATGATCGGGCTCTACTGCCCCACCATTAAGGGCAAGACCTATACGGTGGCGGTAATGGTAAACTTTGCACCGATCTGAAGCGGGGCAGGGATGCACGGACTTCCCGCAAGTCCCGAACCGTAATCTATAATATATTGTATCGAAAGGAGCACCCCCATGAAAGAGATGAACCGACGCGAATTCCTCACCCTTACCGGCGCAGCCGTTGTGGCGCTCTCACTGGCAGGCTGCGGCGCCCCCTCCGCACCTCCCGCACCCGCAGCACCCACAGGCAAGGAAGCCGAGCTGCTGGCAGCTATCAACAAGGTCTGGAAGAAAAAGTACGAAGAAAAGGCGGTTGTCCATGAGCAGCTGACCCTCAATCAGGATGCGGTGGGTGCCATAAGGTGCTACGGACGTGTTTTTGAAGAGGTCAACGAGACACCGCATAAGCTGACATCCAGTGACTTTGGGATTGTTTTAGGGGAAAGCGGTGGGCTTGCGGAGAAACTGAAAAAGTATGGCGGCGAGGACAGTTTGGCAGGAGCTGCCGGCATCTCCGAACCGTCTACCGAGAAGGTGGTGGCTCTGGAAGATGAGTATTCTTGCGAGGATACTGCCGTTCAGGCTTTTGTAGATAAACTGCTGAACAATTCTAATAGCGCCAAGGCAGAGTTCATCAGCATCTACTGCCCGGTGGTTCAGGGCAAGACCTACATGACCGCTGTTGTGTTCTGGAACAAAACGGCATAAGATAACAAGACATCAAGACATCCCCCTGTTTGCCCCGGGCACGGAAGCCTCACAGCGTGCCCGGGGCTTTGTAAGTGAAAGGAGACAGCCATGAAACACAAATGTTTTGCTGCTGTGGTTCTGGCTGCGGCGCTGCTGCTGACCGGCTGCGGCGGCGCAGCTGCCCCCGCGGCCCCCGCAGGCTCCGGCGCAGCTTCCCAAAACGGCGCAGCCGCAGCGGTGCAGACGGCGCAAAAAGACCGCATCACCGACCAGTGGAGCCTTGAAAAGACGGTGCGGGGCGAGATGATCGGCGTGCAGAAGCTGAGCATCCATGTGCCGCAGCTTGTGTGCGACAGCCCGGACGCCGCCGCTCTCAACGAAGAACTTGCCGCCATGTATGCGGCGGAATACAAGGATTATGAAAGCGATCCGGACGCTGAGGTGCCGCAGGGCGAAGAGTGCTCACAGACCGAGATCAACTGGGACGCCTACTGGTACGGCGACTGCGTCAGTCTGGTGATGCGCAGCCACGATTACGACGACGCCCCGTGGTATTACAGCGGGTGGTGCTTCGATTTTGCCACCGGCAGGCGGATCACCACAGCCGAGATGCTGCAGCACATGGGTCTGGACTCGGACGAAGTACAGGCGCAGGTGCAGCGGCAGGCCATGCAGACCTTTGACCGGGAGATGGCGCAGGGCGCGTATTACGAGGGCCTGCGCAGCGGCGGAGAGCTTTCGCAAATGCGGATGGATACGCTGG
>ERZ506918.924-NODE-924-length-12089-cov-3.749127_pt1 | contig 12089 bp, 9 predicted proteins | sample MGYA00513975_ERZ506918 | MGnify/ENA metagenome assembly ERZ506918 | reverse complement strand
CCGCAGGTTAGTACATATATCTCAGGTTAGTGGCGTTTTTTTGAAGAGTCAATGTCAGTGCAGTTGTAATGATGTACTCACGAAAATATTAACTCCTTGTCGGCACGGAAAGTGTTTTCGGCGGTGTCTGCGAAAATTTATTTATACAGCACATATTATAATATGTGACATAGAAAAAACGAGCCTCCTGTGTGGGAGGCTCGCAAAGAAATTACTTATTCTTTTTCTTCTTACTGAGTACGGCTGTTATAATGCCTACGGCGATAACAACTGCAAGAGCAACACCGCAGACAATATATATTGTCGGGTCGAACTGAACGCCTGTGTTTGTGTTGCCACTGCTTGCTCCGACTACTGTGCTTGCGCCGATCTCTTCGGCAAAGCAGGTAATACCCAGTAATATCGACATTGCTGCGGCTGTAACCGCAGAGGTTAATTTCTTCATAATAAGTATCATTCCTTTCTTCTTTTTGTAAAGACTACTATACTACATTTCTTCCGAAAAAGCAAGCGGAAAATTATACAAATTTTTTCAGTCTTCGGCTAAGTTTATTCTGTAGGTGCGGCGGGTGCTGTTGTCGCCTTGGCGCCGTTTATGATGCCCTTGATTATTTCGGGCTGGGTTACTGTGCACTCTGTGCGGTCGAATAAGCCGAAGCCGTGATTACCGTTATAGCCGTTGTCCCAGTAAACAGTAACTATATTTCTCTGATGAGCGGCATAATTCACATACTCTGCGAAATAAGCACGATATATAGTATTGCTCTTATCCTTTGAGGTCCTGTCGTTTGAGCCGTACTCGCCTATTACAACGCCGTAACCATTCTTGATAAACGCATTGTAGAGCTTATCGAACTGTCTGTTTACGAGCGTTTCACTCTGTCTGCGCTTTACAAATTTCTTGACCGAGTCGCCCCATTTATAGAAGGTATCCTTGCCTTCGTCTACGCAGAATTCCCACGGGGTGTAGTAGTGGACGGAAACCATTATCCTGCTGTCATTCGGGATAACTAACTTTGCTTCCATTGTATATGTATCGCAGTCGCCTGTTGTGAAGTTTATATCTGTGTTCCAGCCGGGGATAAGCAGATAACGGCTGTTGTTATTGCCGCCTGCTTTTCTTACCGTATCAACGAAAATCTGATTGTATGCGTTGATGTTGTTGTAGTATTCGGGATTGGGGTTGCCGTATGATCCGTCAAACACTTCATTCATTGACTCGAACACGAGGTGATCGTCATAGTTCTTGAAGCGATTTGCTATCTGCTCCCAGACCTTTTCGTACTTTGCTTTTATAGTCTCCTGCTCGGAAGCGGGTTCGCCGCAGAGAAGCCAGCCGCCTTTTATGCTGTAGTAGCCGTCGCCGTGAACGTTGATTATTGTGTAAAGTCCGTTATCAATGCACATATCGACTACTTCCTGAACTCTGTCGAGCCACTTTGAGTCGATAGTGTAGTCGGGGCCTGCGCCTATCTTAGAAAGATATGATACGGGGATACGGATAGACTTGAAACCCTCTGCCTTTACCTGCTTGATGAGCTTTTCGGTAATTACGGGGTTGCCCCACGCTGTTTCGCTCGGTGTTCCGTCGGAGTTTGCCTCAAGCTGATTGCCGAGGTTCCAGCCGGGCATTAAGTTCTGCGAGAACTGAACAGAGTCACCTTTTGTTTCGGCAGGTGCAGGTTCCGCCTTCTGTGTTGTGGTCGTTGTGGTTGTAGTGGTTTCGGCGGTCGTGGTTGTCGTTTCCGCCTTTGTTGTGGTAGTTGTTGTTGAAGCCGAACTGTTTTCAGATGATGTTGCGGCATTTCCCGAGCAAGCGGAAATTCCCGTTATCACCATTATGCCGCTTAAAATTGCGGCGAGCATTCTTTTCTTCATAGATACCTTTCTTTCCTTGACTGCCGTTTTTTTGATATGCTGACAGCCGTTTTTTATTGTGTCAATCATATTGTAATGGTTTTCACGGAAAAAGTCAATAGCCAATCAGGCTTATCCGCTGATTTTGTTAAAACGATTACACGGCGTTTGCAGAATGCAAAAACCGCCTGTAAAACCGTTAAGTCTTACAGGCGGTATACTATTATAATATATAGGAGAAATTTTTACTCGGCTACGTTAGTCGTATCTCCGGGAACAGCATCGGGCGGTGTGACCGGCTCGGTTGTGCTGTAGTCGGGGTAGTAATCATACTCGCTGCTTGTATCTATCGCAGAAAAATCATCTTTTGAGAAGGAATCTTCTGTTTCGACAAGGTAAACGCCGTCAAGCGCTGTCAGCTTTATCAGGAAGTTGCCGGGGCAATATACCTTTACTGCTGTAATATCCTTAGCATTCTCCTCGAACAATGCGGCGATAGCCTCGCTGCCCTTTACCTTTGTGTTATCGGAAAGATAAACCTCTGTAACACGGATGTTGCCCTTGCTGTCTGCCTTAGCTAAAATGCTCTGCATCTCTTCGGGCGTTACTGTATTTCTGAAAGTAACGTAAAGGAAAACCTCTTCGGTATTCTCTTCCGCCTTGCTGTATGCCTCCATAGCCATTCTGAAACGGTCTTCCGCACTTATCGAGGTTGTCGGTGAAACAACAACAGGACTGCCGGAATTCAGCAGGGCTACGCTTGAAAATGTGATAGCTACGGCGGCTGCGGCCCCTGCCACAGAAAGCCAAACCGTTTTCAGCCTGCTCTTTTTAGCCTGTACAGACTTACCCATAGCGGCTTTTCTTATCTTCTCGTAATCAAACGAATACTCGCTCATCAGTTCTTTGTAAAAATCGTTTGTATTCATCTGAAAGCCCCCTTCCGTAAGTCGTTATAATTTGAATTTTTTCTTTTGTCTTTCTATTGTGCGATAGAGCTTGTTTTTAACGGTAGACAACTTGACGTCAAGCGCCTTCGCTACGTCCTCCAGCTTCATATCACACGCAAAATGAAGATAGAATATCTGACCTGTCAGTTCATCGGTCTTCATTATGTCATCGAAAATCTGCTTCGCAACGATCTTGTTGCTGATAACGTCCTCAAGTCTTTGCTGAGGTTTGGACATCTCCCGCTCGATAGCGACCATTTCTTCTTCGGTATAGTCGGAAAAAGAGGTAACCTTGTCATCCTTCTTCCTGCCCGAAAAATAGGTGCGGCATTCAAACTTCGCTATATTTATAAGGAAAGCCTCGGGGCTTTCAATGTCCTCGTGTCCTTTTTCGCTTATACGCTTGAAGAAACGTGTATAGACGTTCTGAATAATATCTTCCGCATCTTCCATATTTCCGCATTTGCTGACTACAAAACGGGAAACGGATCTGCAGGTTTCGTTGTAGACACGGTTGAAATATTCTTCGTTATTCTCGTGACCTCCGTGAATCTCTGCGCCCATCGGCTCACCTCACTTTGTCACCTACTTTGTAGTAGGCTGAATTTCAGAAAAAGTTTCACTCAAAATGAAAATTCTGTGTATCGGATAAGTAAAAAAATACGAATGTTTTTTGTGCAGTATAACCATATATTGATTTTTGACTGCCGGGAAGCAGAATATATGGCACGAAGTGCGTGCTGTCTGTATATTTCCTCTATTATATTGTACATTAAACGGGGCGGTTAGTCAAGGGGAACATAATAAACGGAGCAGAATAAAGAAAATGTGTCGTTTGTAACGTTTGCAACACATACAAATGAAACGGATTTTACAAAAACAGTTAATAACAGAACCGGAGCTTAGCTTAATGCTAAGTTTTTTGTTATACAAATTGTTGTATTTTCAGATTTAATGCTGTAAACGTACAAAATCCCATTAATGTTTATATTGTTTCACCAAAACAAAAATGTATTTTTGTGCAAAATGCCACTTGCAAATCTAATTGCGATATAGTATGATTAAAAATAGCTTAAATGCAAAAAAATATTTTATGGAGGACAAAAAAATGAAGTTTACAAAAACTTTAGCTGCAATCGCAGCAGCTTCACTCGCAGTATCATCACTTGCAGTAAGCGCATTTGCAGCAGACGCATTAGTTTCAATGACTGTTCCTGAGAACAGTAAACCTCAGGATGCAGGTCAGGTTAATTTATGGGAACTTCCCTTTGATGACAGCGTTGAAGCATGGGCAGGCAAGGTTGATAAGGCAGTAGCTACTGTTACAACTGAGGCTTATGCTAACGGTGCTTTAGGCGGTAACACTGTTGCCAATAACGGTTGGGCTTCATCAGACCAGATCGAAAGCAGTGAAGCCGGCACACATGAATGGGTTTGGGACAGCATCGGCGGTCTTCAGACTCAGGACGCAGACGGTAAGTCAAACGGTTACTTCAAGGTAGAAGTATGGTGGATGAATGCTCTGGGAGAAAAGGGCAATCAGACTCCTGCTACATTAACAATCGACAAGGTTGATTTCTATGATAAGGCCGGCGATTTACTCGCTACATATCCCGCAGCTGCTGACACAGATACAAAGCCCGCTGAGCCTAAGCCTATTCAGACAAAGGCAGATATTTCATTTACCGATAAGAAAACTCCGTCATACACATACACAGTTAAGGGCGACATTGATACGCTTAAGGTTGATGTTGCACTTTCAGCTGATGCAGCAGCAGCTCAAGCAGGTTGGAACGATTGGTGCTCTGCAGGCGTTGCTGTTAAGAACCCCGACGGTACAGTTAAGTACTATCAGTGGGGCGGTGCAAGCATAGCATGGGCTTGGGATGTAAACGGTGATGGTGTTGGAGATACTAAAGACGGCGTTGGCACCGAAACATGGGTAGGCACTGTCGGCGCTGACGGTGGTCAGCTTTCTATCCCCGTTGTTAAGGGTGCTGTAGTTGATTTCTACTGCTTAAGCTGGGATACATATAAAGGCGTTCAGTACACATTAACAATCAACGATGAAGAAGCTGCAGTAAAGCCCGTTGATCCTGTTGATCCTGTTGATCCTGTTGATCCTGTTGATCCTCCTGTTGATCCCGGTAAGACTGAAGATCCTGCTGAGCCTGTAGCTCCCGCTGACGTTAAAATTGCTAACTCAGGTAGGACAGTTATCGATTCAGGTCTTGTTCGTACAAACATCATCAATGAATGGACCGGCAACGATGCAGACGTAATCGCTGATAAGGCTGCTTTTGCAGGTGCTAACAAGATTTCTGTTAAGTTTACAGTTACAAACTTCACAACTCCCTTCAAGGCTTGGATCGCTATGGCTGACTCCAAGTGGGAATGCCAGTTCCAGGGCGAAGGTGACAAGCGCAATGCAAACGCTAAGTGCACTCCCGTTGAAGTAACAGGTAATGGTACTTATGTTGTAACAATCGACCTTGACAAGGTTATCGATGGTGTGGCATTCATCTCAGTTTGCACAGACCTCAAGGCTGCTGACGGCGATGCTATCCCCACAATCGCTATCGATCAGGTTAGAATCAATGAAGAAATCACAGTAAAGCCCGGCGAATCAGAAGATCCTACTAAGCCCGGCGAATCAGATCCTGTTAAGCCCGGCGAATCAGATCCTGTTAAGCCCGGCGATTGCTCAGGCGAGCCCGTTAACCCTCCTACAGGTGCTGCAGTAGCAGTTATCCCTGCAGTTCTCGCAGCAGCAGCAGTTGCTACAACAGGTATCGTTCTTAAGAAGAGAAGCAAGTAATTGCTTTTAAACGGTTTAACACTTTGAATTAAAGAGCATATGACCCCTCCGCTTATGGCGGAGGGGCTTTTTTTATCATATAATTTGGCATATTTTCAAATTTAATGCTGTAAAGGCACAAAATCACATTACTGTTTATATTGTTTCACCAAAACGAAAAAGTTTTTTTGTGCAAAATGACACTTGTAAAAAAAACTGCGATATAGTATGATAAAAAATAGCTTAAAAGCTAAAAAAATATTTTATGGAGGACAAAACCAATGAAGTTTACAAAAACTTTAGCAAGTGTTTGCGCTGCTGCAATCGCAGTTTCTTCACTTGCAGTAAGTGCTTTTGCCGGTTCTATCACATTCAGTGATACAGCATGGTGGACACAGAAGGACTTAAAGATTGAAGATATTCTGGAAGGCAACAAGCCCGAAGATGTCGAATCAATCACATTCACAAGCGACACTACTTTCCTCATCGGTTACAACTCAACAAAAGTAATTGATGAAAAGACAGGTAGCACATGGAAGCAGGATGCAACTGCTGCTGACACTTATACAGTTTCGGATGCAGTTCTCGCTCCGCAGGAAATCGAAGGCAAAACAGTTAACCCCGCTTTCAGCGTAATGTTAAGCAAGGGCGACGGCGTTGATTACACAATCAACTGGAAGGTTAACCTTAAGAACAATGATCCCGCTAAGCCTAAGCCTGTTCAGACAAAGGCAGATATTTCATTTACCGATGGTAAAACTCCGTCATACACATACACAGTTAAGGGCGACATTGATGCGCTTAAGGTTGATGTTGCACTTTCAGCTGATGCAGCAGCAGCTGGATCAGGTTGGAACGATTACTGCTCTGCAGGCGTTGCTGTTAAGAACCCCGACGGTACAGTTAAGTACTATCAGTGGGGCGGTGCAAGCATAGCATGGGCTTGGGATGTAAACGGTGATGGTGTTGGAGATACTAAAGACGGCGTTGGCACCGAAACATGGGTAGGCACTGTCGGCGCTGACGGTGGTCAGCTTTCTATCCCCGTTGTTAAGGGTGCTGTAGTTGATTTCTACTGCTTAAGCTGGGATACATATAAAGGCGTTCAGTACACATTAACAATCAACGATGAAGAAGCTGCAGTAAAGCCCGTTGATCCTGTTGATCCTGTTGATCCTGTTGATCCTGTTGATCCTCCTGTTGATCCCGGTAAGACTGAAGATCCTGCTGAGCCTGTAGCTCCCGCTGACGTTAAAATTGCTAACTCAGGTAGGACAGTTATCGATTCAGGTCTTGTTCGTACAAACATCATCAATGAATGGACCGGCAACGATGCAGACGTAATCGCTGATAAGGCTGCTTTTGCAGGTGCTAACAAGATTTCTGTTAAGTTTACAGTTACAAACTTCACAACTCCCTTCAAGGCTTGGATCGCTATGGCTGACTCCAAGTGGGAATGCCAGTTCCAGGGCGAAGGTGACAAGCGCAATGCAAACGCTAAGTGCACTCCCGTTGAAGTAACAGGTAATGGTACTTATGTTGTAACAATCGACCTTGACAAGGTTATCGATGGTGTGGCATTCATCTCAGTTTGCACAGACCTCAAGGCTGCTGACGGCGATGCTATCCCCACAATCGCTATCGATCAGGTTAGAATCAATGAAGAAATCACAGTAAAGCCCGGCGAATCAGAAGATCCTACTAAGCCCGGCGAATCAGATCCTGTTAAGCCCGGCGAATCAGATCCTGTTAAGCCCGGCGATTGCTCAGGCGAGCCCGTTAACCCTCCTACAGGTGCTGCAGTAGCAGTTATCCCTGCAGTTCTCGCAGCAGCAGCAGTTGCTACAACAGGTATCGTTCTTAAGAAGAGAAGCAAGTAATCACTTTTAAGTGATGAGATGCTTTAATTAAAGAGCATACAGCCCCTCCGCTTATGGCGGAGGGGCTTTTGTTATATCTGTATTATCGGATTTGAATTTCGGGTATATAAATGAAGCCACAGCAAAAGCTGTGGCTTTCATATTGTCGCTAAACTAAAGCACCACAACGGTGAAATGAGAGCGGCGGTTATTTTGAAAAGGACTAACCGAAACTTTTGGTTTCTCTTTTTAACGTTTATTACCGCCGGTAACGAAAGTCAGGCAAAGCTCAATCAAATAGAACGGCGAATTTGATGCGGCACATTGCCGCAGGCGGAATTTGAAGCGGGTCACAGCCGTTCGTTGTGGAAGGGTCTGCGTTTGTTTTCAAGAACGACCTTGACGATTGCAGAGTATATATCCTTTCGGGCATAGCTGCAATAGCCGTCTACTACCGAACGCTCCTCATCCTGTGTTACCGTTACTATTTTTACGGGAACAAGGTCAAGCACCTTTTCGGATATTATCCGCTTGCATTTTTCGCAATGGCAGGTGTTGAAGCGTCTTAACGCATCGTCAAGTATCTCGTCAATGATTATGCGGTTTATGTCTATCGTTATCTGTCCTGTGTGACGTGTTACGCTTTTAACCGTCTGCTGTGGCTCATCGTCCTCGGGGATATGGAGCATCGGGTTATGCTTTGTGTGAGATTTAGGAGCGGATGTGCCTCGCTTTGACTGTGTATAGTTACGCAGTTTGTCCTCTACGGTGCTTTCGGCAAGCGATTTCTTCTCCCTTTCCTGCTCGGCAGGCGGTAAGAACGGATTGACACCTGAGGGCTTTGCATTTATAAGATTCATTACCTGTCTTGTCTTGCTTGATTTATATTCTTCTGCCACAGGAGGCGCTCCTTTCGTGAATTACTGTTTCTTTGCCGGTCTGCGGACGGGACGTTTGCTGTCCTTTCTCTGCGATTTTTTCATCGGCACACCGGTCACTTCGTTGATAAGACTGCGGTATTCTGCTGTTGCCTTGGAGCGTGGGGCATATTCCATTATTGAAATGCCGTGTGCAGGGGCTTCCGCAAGAGAAACGTTTGTGCTTATCCTTGAGCTGAGTATCTTTGTGCCAAGCTGTTCGGCTATCATTCCGGCAAGCTCCTCAACTTCTTTTGTAAGCACAAGTCGGGGATTATATTTATTAAGCAATATGCCTGTAATCTCCAGATCCTTGTTGTAATATTTCTTTACGGCGAAAATCGTTTCTTTAAGCTGTGCTATTCCCTGCAGGCTGAGTATCTCGGCTATCATCGGAATAATCAGCTTGTCCGCCGCTGTATATGCGTTTATCGTGAGGATTGAAAGCGCAGGTGGGGTGTCTATCATTATGTAATCATAATCGTCCATAACATCAGACAGTGCCTCTCTGAGAAGGTACTCTCTGCCAACACCGGTTAGCTCAAGCTCACAGCCCGACAACAGTATGTTTGCGGGGATAACATCGCAGTTATCCGTGCATTGTATTGCCTCTTTTACGGTGCAGTTTCCCTTGAATACATCGTACATAGTATAGCTTTCTTCTGCGTCAGCGCCAAGGCTGAAGCTGAGATTTCCCTGCGGATCGAGGTCTATTGCAAGAACGCTCTTACCGCTTTCGGTTAGTCCTCCGCAGAATGCGGCGCAGGTCGTGGTTTTTCCGACACCGCCCTTCTGATTTGTTATCGCTATAACAACTGCCATACAGTGTGTCCTCTCTTTGCTTTATCGGGTTAAATTTTAGGTTTTCAAATTATTTACAGATAAAAGCAATCATACCCGCTGAAAAAGCGGGTATGAATATTTCTGATTACTTTAATTACAATGTGTGCTGAAGATCTTCCATATCGGAATCTTCGGGCTGATAGATGTGGTAGTTTGCCTTACCGTTCTTCTTTACGAAGTACATAGCCTCGTCAGCGGCGGCAACTACCTTGTTGCTGTCATCGCCGTGTTCGGGGAAGAATGCAATACCGATACTTGCCTTTACGTTTATCGAAACGTTAGCAAGCTCGGAGTGGTAGCCTTCATAAAGCTCATCTATAAGGTCAAGCGACAGGCTCTCTATCTCCTCAATCTGCTTAGGATCGGTGATACAAAGAACAAACTCATCGCCGCCGAAACGTCCTGCGAATCCGCTTCCCTTTACACGCTGTTTGATACAGCCGGCAACATACTTGATAACCTCGTCACCTACGGAATGTCCGAAACGGTCGTTTATGAACTTGAAGTCGTCAACGTCTATAAAGAGTACTGCAACCTTTGCGTGTGCGCTACGCTCAATCTCACTCTTAAGCTCACGCTCAAATGTGCTTCTGTTATAAAGCTGTGATAAGAAGTCATAGCTTGCACGCTCGGAAAGCTGAAGCTCAAGCTTCTTTTCGCTGTCTATGTCGGTTACGACACCGATAACACGGAGCGGTTCGCCAAGACGGTCGGTAACGCAGAGCGCACGGATAGAGAACCATAACAGGCTTCCGTTTTTTGTGGTCATCTGATACTCGCCGCTGTGACCTGTTCTGTTCTTGAGCAGTGTGCTTATATCACGCTTATAGATTTCGGCATAATCCTCCGTCATTATCTTATCAAGGAACTTACCGTTTGCAAGCTGAGCTTCTGACGGGTCTATGTCGAACTTCTCCTTGAAGTTATCCGAAACGTACATTGTTTCCTTGTGGAAATCCCACTCGAACAGCATATTGTCCGAAATGTCCGAAATCGTTCTGTGAAGTTCCTCAGACATACTTACGTCATCGAGCATATTGTTGAACAGCTCGGAAATATCCTTGAACTCATTGTGTGCCTTTATATCAAGACGCTTGTCACGGTCGCCCTCCTGTATCTCACGGGCAACCTTTACCATCTCGTTCATCGGGTTTACGATAGACTTTGTGATAAGAATACCGAGCAGTGCGCATATAACAGCAAGAACCACCATAACACCGAGCGATATTGCAAGAGGAACTGTAATCTGCGACATTGCCATATTTGCAGGGTAAACGCTTACCCACTTCCAGTTTGACGTGGACGCACCTGTGAAATAATTGTAGCAGCCGAGCTTGCCGCCTGCGTTATAGTCAACGTTATTTTCAGCCGATGTGGGCTTAGTTGTGGACTTCATAACATCTATTATTCCGCTGTCGGAAATATCATCTATCTTCTGTACGGCGGTACCCTCGTAATTCAGCACACATCCTGTGCCGTCGGTTACGGAAAGATAGCCCTTGCCGTCGCCGTATGACGACTTAGACAGTATTTCGCTTATCTTTGAAAGGTCGATAATCTCTATGGCGAATCCGTCGATATTGTTAAGACTGTCCGCATCTATGCTCTTTGCAACGTAGAACACGCTTGTTTCGTAGTCCTCGTTATTCATATAGATCTTTGAAATCTTTGTCGAGCCTTCGGAATAGCCCTCAAGCTCCTCGAAGCCGAAGAAGCTCTCCTTCATGCCCTGTATATCCTCATATTCGTAAACGATATTGCCGGAGGGGTCGGTTATCACAAGGTTCTTGAAGCCGCTGTTTCTGTCGGCGATATTCTCGGCAATGAGCGAAAGCATTGACTTTGCGTCATCGCCCTGACCGCTCTTTGCAAGCGTTCCTGCAGACCTGCTGAATGAAAGATAAGCAACATCGGATATACACTCGTTTATGTACTGATTGATTATCTCCTGCTGAGCCGCACCTGCCGCTCTTGCAAACTGGCTTACCGAATTTGCGGCAAAGCCCGTCATACTGAAATATCCCACTATGCCGACTATCAGCATCGGTATTACGGCGAAAGCCGTAGTGAGTATGCGTAAAGTCGTTTTAATCTTTAATGACTGCATTTTATAAAACCTCCGAAACCCTTAAATTCAATATCAATCAACCGTTTCATAATTTTATGTTAATTTAAAATCTGTCAAATCATATCACGTTTTTCACGTTCCTTCTGCAGCATTTCAAACTGCAGCTTGTAGATATATCTTGAAATAGTTTCTTCCTGCGAATGAGAAACACCGATAAAGCGGCATCCGTAGCCTGTATCGGTTTCCTGCGAATCTATCGCCTGTTCTCTCAGCACCTCCGCATTAAGCTCAAGGCGTGAGCCGGACAGATTGATTATCATCAGCAATTTGTCGCCTTTGGCGAAATGCCTGCGTGTGTCTGTGCAGATGAAAAATACTCCGCCGACGTTTATATCCTTGATGTATATTTCGGCAGGCGGATCAAGCGGGGTGGGCTTGTCGTCGCCCTCCTGCATTCTTAGTGTTATAAACGCTCTTTCATTCGTTTTTATCTTGAAATATCTTCTGCGCTCTTCAAGAAGCTCCGCCTTATCGGGTCTTAATATCACATTAAGCTGGCGGTCGGTCGATACGGATACGTTAGTCTTGTATCTGTAGCGGTCGCCGTCACGCATACGGGCGATGACGTAAACATACTGAGATGTGTCGATCTCGGGCATTCTCTTGCCCTTTATCATCAGCATATTGTCGATAATATTATCGTTAAGGTCATACATTATCGGAAAATCGAAGTTGCTCTCGGTGTACATCAGCCGCTCACCGTCAAGCGAGGTTATCTCAAAAGAAGTAAAGTCTTCT
>ERZ506918.913-NODE-913-length-12167-cov-3.585948_pt1 | contig 12167 bp, 10 predicted proteins | sample MGYA00513975_ERZ506918 | MGnify/ENA metagenome assembly ERZ506918 | reverse complement strand
TGGTTATCCAGAAGGCTTTTGTCAGAAATGATAATAATAAAAACTATGTGTATAAAGATGATAATGGTATCCTGAAGAAACAGGAGATTTCTGCAGGTGCAACTGTGGATAGCGGTTACAGTGTGATTGTCAAAGGTGGACTCAGTGAAGATGATCTGATTGCATTTCCTTATGGAAAAGATGTGAAAGAGGGCGCAAAGACAAAAGAAGTTACTCTGGATCAGATGTATGGATATTAATTGAGAAAGGAGACATTTTATGCTTGAAAATATACGCCTGGCTTTTCAGGGAATATGGTCACATATGATGAGATCCTTCCTGACTATGCTGGGTATCATTATTGGTATTGCGTCTATCATTGCAATTGTTTCTACCATCAAAGGAACCAGTGAGCAGATTAAGGAAGACCTGATAGGTGCAGGTTCCAATACAGTAAATATTTATCTGTATGATGGAGATAATCAATATGATGCGGAATATGGAAATTCTTCAAAAGCACCGATTCTGACAGATGATGTAAAAGAAGAAGTGAAAGATCTGGACCATGTTGAGAATGCAACTTTTTATTATAACAGTACCAGCGCATCTATTTATAATAACAATAACAGTCTGGAAGGCGGAAGTGTTTACGGGATTGATGTGAACTATCTGGCTACCTGCGGATATGTGATTCAGTCAGGACGGGGATTTGTAAAGGATGACTACAAAAATTACAATAAAGTTGCGCTGATCGATGATAATGCGGCACAGAATCTGTTCCCGTCACAGAACCCGGTAGGGCAGACTGTGGAGATCAATCAGGAACCATATACGATTGTGGGAGTGATCCGGCAGGATGAGAATTATCAGCCGACGATCAACAGTATTGACGAATATTACACTTATTATCAGTCAATCGTTGGAAGTGTGATGATTCCGGACAGCTGCTGGCCGATTTCCTTTAAATTTGATGTTCCTCAGAATGTAATTGTGAAAGCAGACAGCACAGATACTATGAGTACGGTGGGAAATGCAGCAGCAGATGCGCTGAATAATTTAATTGCAGCCCTGAATACAGGTGGAAATACAACCATGAAATACAAAGCTGAAGACATCATGGAGCAGGTTAAGAATATGCAGAAGCTCAGTGAGAGTACAAATAATCAGCTGATCTGGATTGCAAGTATTTCTCTCCTTGTGGGTGGTATTGGTGTCATGAATATCATGTTGGTTTCTGTTACGGAGCGTACCAAAGAGATTGGTCTGAAAAAGGCTATCGGGGCACGTAAGAAGACTATTCTGGGACAGTTTCTGACAGAGGCTTCCGTACTTACCAGTATTGGCGGTATTATCGGAGTAATAACAGGAATCGGGCTGTCGAAAGTGGTGGGAAAGGTTACCGGTTCGCCTACTGCGATCAGTGTGCCATCAATTGTGATCGCAGTATTGTTTTCTACAGTGATAGGCGTGGTATTTGGACTGCTTCCCTCTGTGAAAGCAGCAAATTTAAATCCTATTGATGCGTTGAGAAGTGAATAAACACTGCATAGATAAAACAGACTTGATGTACAATACCTTTGTATATTGAGTCTGTTTTTCTGTAACATTTTTAGTTACTGTTTACTGGTAATATCCTGCAAAGCGTGTTATTGAAAACGAAGTGAACAATAACCATTTTTCTGTGGATTTTAAACAGAAAAACAATCAAATTTGTATAGATGTCAAGGAATGTGCTAAAATTTGTACAAAAAATAAAAAAATATGGAAGTACAAAGACAGGTTGTGCTATAATGGAGTATCTCAAAAAGAATTATTTATACAGGAGAAAGTTCGCGGATGGTATCATTTACCTATATCATCAAAGATAAATTTGGAATACATGCAAGGCCCGGACTGCTTCTTGTGCAGGAAGCTGGAAAGCTTACGAGCAATATCACTATTTTTAAAGGAACAGACAGTGGTGATGCGAAGCGGATGTTCTGTGTTATGAATCTTGCAGTAAAACAGGGAGATCAGATAACAGTACATGTGGAAGGCGAGAATGAAGAGGCAGATGCCGAAGTAATGAGAGAGTTTTTGAAAAATAATCTGTAACTGTGAAGATGTCAGACAGTTATGCCATAATCTTTAATAAGGAGAATTGGAGTAATGAAAGTATTAGAAGGTAAGTCCGTATTTTCAGGAATCGCAATTGGAAAGATTTCTATTTTGCAGAAAGCAGACACAAGTGTAAAGCGTACGAAGGTAGAAAATCCGGAGGCAGAGATCACACGTGTGCAGGAAGCAAAAGAGAAAGCAGTTGAACAGCTTCAGAAACTGTATGATAAGGCACTCCGGGAAGTTGGAGAATCAGGTGCTGCTATTTTTGAAGTGCATCAGATGATGCTGGATGATGAGGACTATCTGGATTCTATTGATAACATTATCCGTACGGAGAATGTAAATGCAGAGTATGCAGTAGCAACAACAGGCGATAATTTTGCAGACATGTTTGCGCAGATGGATGATGACTACATGAAAGCAAGAGCGGCAGATATAAAGGATATTTCAGATCGTCTGGTACGTGTATTATCAGGACACGATGAGGGAGATATGGATGCTGCAGAACCATCTATTATCGTTGCTGAGGATCTGGCTCCAAGTGAAACTGTACAGATGGACAAGAGCAAAGTTCTTGCATTTGTTACAAGGAAAGGTTCTTCCAATTCCCATACAGCAATCCTTGCAAGAACTATGAATATCCCGGCGCTGATCAATATTGAATATGATGACAGCATGGATGGGAAAATGGCAGTTGTAGACGGTAAGACCGGTTCTCTTATTGTGGAACCGGATGCAGATACCCTGAAGAAATATCAGGATCAGAAAGACGAGGAGTTGCGCCAGAGAGCAATGCTCAAAGAATTAAAAGGCAAAACTACAGAGACAAAGAGTGGACATAAGATTCATCTGTACGCAAACATCGGAAGCACAGGCGATGTAGCCAGTGTACTGGCTAATGATGCAGAAGGTATTGGTCTATTCAGAAGTGAATTCATTTATCTGGAAAAAGATAATTATCCGACAGAGGAAGAGCAGTTCCAGATTTATAAAGCAGTAGCACAGAATATGGCAGGAAAGAAAGTAATCATCCGTACACTGGATATCGGCGCAGACAAGCAGATTGATTACTTTGATATGGCACACGAAGAGAATCCGGCAATGGGTTATCGTGCAATCCGTATCTGCCTGGACAGACCAGAAGTATTTAAGACACAGCTTCGTGCACTGTTCAGAGCAAGTATGTTCGGAAATATCTCCATTATGTATCCGATGATCATCTCTGTAACAGAAGTAAAACAGATCAAGGCTATTGTTGCAGAGGTTAAGAAAGAGCTGACAGAGCAGGGCATTCCGTTTAAAGATGACGTAGAGCAGGGTGTAATGATCGAGACACCGGCTGCAGTTATGATCAGTGATCTTCTTGCAAAAGAAGTTGATTTCTTCAGCATCGGAACTAACGATTTAACACAGTATACACTGGCAATCGACCGTCAGAATGCAAAACTGGATAATATTTATGATTCTCATCATGAAGCTGTACTTCGTATGATCCAGATGGTCATTGATAATGCACATAAAGAGGGAATCTGGGCAGGAATCTGCGGAGAGCTCGGAGCAGATACTACATTGACAGAACGCTTTATCCAGATGGGGATTGATGAATTATCTGTATCACCTACATTTGTTCTGCCGGTACGTAAGATCGTAAGGGAACTGGACTGATTCTGGCATAAATATCGCAAAAGAATAGAAACAGGCAGTCAAAATTCCGCATGGGTCAATCTATGCGGAATTTTTTTGCAATAAATTAGCGGTTCCTGATTGTGATACATAAAAAAATATGATAAACTGAACATAATCTGTAATTTTATGAAAAGATAATTGATACATAAAAAATCTGAAGTGGATCAGAAGCAAAGGAGATATGAATATGGGAAAAATTGCCATTGTCACAGACAGTAACAGCGGCATAACACAGGACCAGGCAAGAGAACTTGGAATCAGCGTAATTCCAATGCCTTTTTATATTAACGAGAAGCTTTATCTTGAAGGAATCACTCTTTCACAGGAAGAGTTTTATGAGAGACTTAAGAATGATGAGGCTATTTCTACTTCACAGCCGGGGCCGGCAGATGTATGCGGACTTTGGAATACATTACTGGAAAAGTATGATGAAGTAGTGCACATTCCAATGTCAAGCGGACTGAGTGCATCCTGCGATACAGCAATGGGACTGGCTCAGGAATATGACGGAAGAGTACATGTAGTAGACAATCAGAGAATTTCTGTTACGCAGAGACAATCTGTACTGGATGCCCTCACATTAAGAGATGCGGGCAGAAATGCGACACAGATCAAACAGGTTCTGGAAGAGCAGAAGCTGGATTCCAGTATCTATATTACTCTGGAAACTCTGAAATACCTTAAGAAAGGCGGAAGGATTACTCCTGCAGCAGCAGCAATCGGAACAGTTCTGAACCTGAAACCTGTGCTTCAGATCCAGGGTGAGAAGCTGGATGCATATTCCAAAACAAGAGGCAAGAAGCAGGCAAAACGTGTCATGCTCAAGGCTATACAGAATGACTGGGAGAACCGCTTCACAGAATACGTAAAACGTGGCGAAATGTGCCTGCAGTCTGCTTATACAGGAAATCAGGAGGAAGCAGAGGAATTTAAGAAAGAAATTGCCGAAGTATTCCCCGGAATTGAGATTGTGCAGAATCCGTTATCATTAAGTGTTGCATGCCATATCGGACATGGTGCTATTGCAGTTGCATGTTCAAGAAAAGTGGTAGTAGAATAAAACAATCTGAGGAGTTAGGAAAGAATGAAGAAACTTATGGAACAGATGGCGGAAGAACTTTCCGCAGCATTTGAAAAATCCGGATACGACCCATCCTACGGAAAAGTAACCGTATCCAACAGACCGGATCTTTGCGAATTTCAGTGCAACGGTGCTATGGCAGGAGCCAAAGCATACAAGAAGGCACCGTTTATGATCGCTGATGATGTAGTAGCATACTTAAAAGACAGCCAGGTTTTCTCCATGGCAGAAGTCGTAAAACCGGGATTTATCAATTTAAAAGTAAAAGGTGAATTCCTTGCAGATTACTTAAAGGAAATGGCAGCAGACGAGAAACTTTCCGTATCTGCAGCAAAAGAGCCGAAGACGATCATCATCGACTACGGTGGACCAAACGTTGCAAAACCTCTTCATGTAGGACACCTTCGTTCTGCAATCATCGGAGAAAGTATTAAGAGAATCGGTCGCTTTGTAGGACATAAAGTGATCGGTGATGTTCATCTGGGAGACTGGGGTCTTCAGATGGGGCTGATCATTACGGAACTGAAACACAGAAAACCGGAGCTGGTTTATTTTGATGATTCTTACACAGGAGAGTATCCGGAGGAAGCACCATTTACGATCAGCGAGCTGGAAGAGATCTATCCATGTGCAAGCGGCAAGTCCAAAGAGGATGAAGCGTACAGAAACGAAGCTCTGGAAGCAACTCATCTTCTTCAGCAGGGCAAACCGGGATACATGGCTCTCTGGAACCATATTATGAACGTATCCGTTACAGACCTGAAGCGCAACTATGACAAATTAAATGTGTCTTTTGATCTCTGGAAAAAGGAATCCGATGCACAGCCATATATTCCTGGAATGGTTGAGGAGATGAAAGAAAAAGGATTCGCTTATGTAGACCAGGGTGCACTTGTAGTAGATGTAAAAGAAGAGAACGACACAAAAGAGATTCCTCCATGTATGCTTCTGAAATCAGACGGAGCTTCTCTTTATACAACTACAGACCTTGCAACAATCGTAGAGCGAATGAAATTATTTAACCCGGATGAGATCTTGTATGTGGTAGACAAACGTCAGGAACTTCACTTTATCCAAGTATTCCGCTGTGCAAGAAAGACCGGGCTTGTAAAAGATGATACAAAGCTTTCTTTCCTTGGATTCGGAACCATGAACGGAAAAGACGGAAAACCGTTCAAGACAAGAGAGGGCGGCGTTATGCGTCTGGAAACTCTCATTAAAGACATCAACGAAGAGATGTTTACCAAGATTGTTGAGAATCGCAGCGTGAAAGATAAAGATGCGAAAGAAACTGCAGAGATCGTAGGGCTTTCCGCAATCAAATACGGTGACCTTTCCAATCAGGCTACCAAGGATTACATTTTTGATATTGACAGATTTACATCATTTGAAGGTAATACAGGTCCGTATATCCTTTATACGATCGTTCGTATCAAATCTATTCTGAACCGTTTTGCAGAAGAGGGCGGCAACCTTGAAGCAGGTACAATCCTTGATCCTGTAAACGACAGCCAGAAGAACCTGATGCTTCAGCTGACAGGTTTTGGTGCAACCGTAGAGAACGCCTTTGAAGAAAAAGCACCGCATAAGATCTGTGCATATATTTACGAAGTATCCAATGCATTCAACAGCTTCTATCATGAGACAAAGATCCTCAGCGAAGAGAACGAAGCACAGAAAGCTTCCTTCATCCAGTTGCTGAAACTCACTAAGAAAGTTCTGGAGACATGTATCGATCTTCTTGGATTTTCTGCACCGGACAGAATGTAAAAATAAGATTCATCAATAAATCAACTTGTTGGTATCCTAAGCCCTGTTTACATATATTGTAAATGGGGCTTTTCAAAAAGAACGAAATGTGCTATTATATATTTATCTAATCTATACGTGATGAAATTCTTTCATCACATTTTCCATTTTTATTTTAAACGAATTGTGAATATCTGCTTGGCTCAGATAAACTGCGGAGCAGTTATTCGGTTATGAGCAAGTAGCGAATCTGATGATTTTATCTGTTTGACAATTGAACAGGAGGTGAACCAGTGAATTTATCTGGAACTGTATTAAAAGGGCGTTACTGTATTCTGGATCCTGTTGGAAAAGGCGGCGGAGGGAAAGTTTACCTTGCCAGAGATCTGGAACTAGGCGTTTTGTGGGCGGTAAAAGAAATACCGGTATCCGACAAAAGTGAAGCTCGTATGCTTTTGAAACTTTCGCATCCGTCTTTGCCAAAGATGATAGATTACATAGAAGATAACCGAAAATGTTACCTTGTTATGGAATATGTCAGGGGAAAATCTCTGGGTGAGTATTTAAGAGGCGGAAAACATTTTTCCATAAATGAAATCGTTAAATATGGAATGGAGATTTCAGATGTATTCTCCTATTTTCATGGTCGGAAACCACCGGTTTATTATGGAGATCTGAAGCCTGACAATCTGATGCTGGGTGAGAATGGAAGATTATATCTGATCGATCTGGGCGGTGCTGTAAACGGATATAAATATCACCATAAAGTATGTACAGGCACTGCCGGTTTTGCTGCGCCGGAACAATATGAGGGAAAGATAAATGCAGCAACAGATATTTATACATTTGGAAAAACATTATCTGCCTTATGTGGAAAAACAGATTGTCTGTTATTCATCCGGAACATGCCATTATTCTGGCTTATTTTCAGATGCTGTATGAAGAAACCGGAAATGCGTTATCAAAATATGAAGACTGTACAGAAAAAACTAAGCAGAATCCAAAAGAGACAAAACCAGAGTAAAATTAAAAACATGTTGGTTTTGGCAGGGAGCAGTATTGCCTTTGCAGTAATAACTGTTTTTCTCCTGTTTAGTTCTGATCTGGTATCTGGTTCCAAAACATTTGATTTTTATGAAGAGCTAACTGATATTACAGACCTTTATTATCAGGAAGAATTTCAAAACGGCAGTAAAGCGGACAGGGAAAAAATCTGTGAACAGGCAGATACCGGACTGCGGAAATTACAAAAACAATGCACTGAAAAAGAGGAGTCCAGAAAGATATTACAGCTTCTGGCAGTAAACAGTGAGTACCAGGAAAATTATGAAAATGCAGGATTCTACTATGAGCAAATGCTTCTTTATGATGAAACTTACAGAGCCGGATACGGTGAATATGGAATGTTCCTGTTCCGTACCGGGAAAAAGGAAGCCGGTCAGACACTATGGACAGAATATAAGTCGAAAGAAACAATGTTAGACGATACAGTCAGCAGAAATCTGAGATTGTGGGAAAAGGAGATGACTAAAAGTGAAGAAAAATCATAACGGACTCTGGATTGTGACATCTGTATGTTTATGCCTGTGCCTGACTTCGACTATCTCTGCCATGCAGATGGGAGGTTTTGATATTGATGTAGGAAATGGAGAAAGCAGTAGCTGGCAATGGCAGGAACAGCAGTGGAATCAGAGCAGTTGGGAGAATACGTGGGAAAATAACCGGCAGACTGGAGACAACACATCAGAAACTCCTGTACAGAACGATCAGGCCCAGGACAATGGATATCAGTATGATTCTGATATAGGAAACGGAACACAGGATAATATACAGCAATGGGATGGTGTACAGCAGAATAACACTGACTGGAATAACAGCAGTCAATGGAATAACAATTCTCAGAGGGATAATAATTTTCAGAATAATAATGCACAGAATAATAACGTTCAGAGTAATAATGCTTGGAATAATAATTCAGCAGGGAATAATCAATCTCAGACGGGTAACAATATGCAGACAACATCCCGGATGGATAATGAATCCACTGTTAAGATGCCGGAAAACCCCGCCCCAACATCAACACCTGTACCAACACCCAAACCCACGAAACATCCGAAGCCAACAAAAACGCCCAAATCAACTCAGACACCAACTCCCAAGTCATCAAAGAAAAAAAATAAGAAGAAACAAAATAAAGCAAAGAAAACAGAAAAAGAAAACACGAATACAAATAATTCAAAAGTGCTTCAAAATAAAGAAGACCAGGGGAATACTGCTGAATACACGCATGTAAAAGATGAATCTGTTAAGTTTCATTGCACACAAAATACAGATAGTTTCCATACCCCGCGAATTCAGATAATATCCCGGGGCTCTGTTCAGATTCTTTCTTTTCGGCTTAACAAAACAGAATGTCCCTGGCATTGGGAAGGAGACTGGATCATACCGGATACGGAAGATGAAAATGTAAAAGAAATAGAATTGTTGGTTATCTCTCAAGGCGGAAAGCTGATAAAAATGAATCCCCGGATTTTTTCCTCATAGACGCTTCAGGAAAACAATGCTATAATTTATCATATTATATCAATTTTTCTGAGACAGGAGGAACCTATGTACAAAGTAATTTTGTTTGATTTAGATGGAACATTAACAGAATCCGGAGAGGGTATCACGAAATCTGTTCAGTATGCACTGGAGAGAATTGGAAAGCCTGAACCGGACCTTGAGAAACTGAAGGTTTTCATAGGACCGCCGCTTATGGAGATGTTTATGCAATATGCACAGATTGATGAGGCAACCGCAAAACAGGCGGTGGAAATTTACAGAGAACGCTATTCTGTGACAGGAATCTTTGAAAATGCCGTATATCCGGGAATTGAGAACATGCTGGCACAGTTGGAGAAGAAAGGATATATTCTCGCAGTAGCATCCTCTAAACCGGAAGTATATGTGAGACAGATCCTGGATCATTTTGGACTTACCCGGTACTTCACAGAAATCGGCGGAAGCGAATTGAATGGTCGAAGAACAAACAAGACAGAAGTGATCGAAGATGTTCTGAAACGTCTGAATATGGACAAACACAGAGATCAGGTTATTATGGTTGGAGATAAAGAACATGATGTATACGGAGCACGCAAAGCTGGCCTGGAATGTATTGCAGTTTCTTTCGGATATGGAACTGAAGAAGAGCTAAAACAGGCAAAACCTTTGAAAATCGTTGATTCTGCAGAAGGAATCGTAGATTTTTTCGCCTGAGCCCTCTGCGAAAACAAAATATTGTTTCTAAAATCTGGAGGGCAGGATATCCGGTAGGAATCCACTTTATAATCTCACAGATCGTTGCAGGGACTGCGTTGGCAGTATTTGCAAGAACCGCGGCAAACTCAGCTGAGACATATTATAATTACACGATTTTTCTTACCGGCTTAACAGGAATTCTGGCTATGATCCCGGCATTGTATTTTTATCGAAGAGATAAAGTCAGAAGAATTGCCGGTGGTCTGATCCCGGCACAGAAAAAAGTACCGCTTTCCTTACTGGAAATAATTCTTCTGCTTCTGGCAGGAGCCGGACTTGCACAGTATGGAAATTTCCTGATGGCAATTCTTCAGTCATTTATCAACAGCAGTGCCTACCAGGAAAGCATGACCAGAATTACAGAAGGAAAATCACTTCTTATGATGATTTTCTGGATGGGAATTATTGCACCTGCGGCGGAGGAAATGATCTTCCGCTGGTTAATCTATCTGCGTCTGCGTGACTGGCTGAAGATGCCGGTGGCAGCAGTGATTTCCGGGTTGATATTTGGTATCTATCACGGAAATATCGTACAGGGAATTTACGCAAGTATCCTCGGAACTGCATTTGCATGGATACTGGAAATGAGTGGAAATACTTACAGCAGTATGCTGCTCCATATGGGAGCAAACATCTGGTCACTGCTTATCTCAGAATATGCACTGGATTTGTATTCCATGAAATATGGGGTACAGATTCTCATATTAATCTATCTGATTCTGTTGATCAGTGTGGTATATTGCCTTACCCATTTCGAAAAGATGTGCAGTATAAGAAAAAAGAAAAGAATGATATAAAAATAGAGACAAGATAAAGACATCTGCAATTGTGGAATGACAGTACACATGCAGGTGTCTTTGTTATTAGAAAAAAGATTATGTTAAGGCAAAAAGAAAATAATCAGTATACGGAAATTTAGATGTACTGGAAAGAGTAAAACCTAACAGTTTGATTAGGATTCGGAAATAACCTTTTACTGAATTAAACAGAGAATATCTGTTTGACAAATAAGTATTTAGCTATTAAGTACTTGACAGATACAACAGTATTCTGTATTATGAATGTATCAATACAACTAATACACTAAGTACACACATAAAATAAAACAACACATCATGAAACACGTAACAGAAAGGAGGAATCACCAGTGATTGTTTTGGATTATCAGGACAGGCGTCCAATCTATGAACAGGTTACAGATAAATTTCAGATCCTAATCCTGAACGGTGTCCTGCCGCCGGGATCGCAGATGCCGTCAGTAAGGCAGCTTGCCACAGAACTGTCCGTCAATCCCAACACGATCCAGCGTGCATATATGGAGCTGGAGAAACTGGGACTGATCTATCCTGTAAAAGGCAGAGGAAATTTCGTAGCAGACAGCTCTCAGGTACAGAAGATAAACAGAGAGAGCTACCGAAAAGAATTCACAGCACTGATACAGAAAGGCAGAAACACAGGATTCAACAGAGAGGAACTGGAGAAAATGCTTGCGGAAATCTTTGAAAAGGAGGACGAATCATGATAGAGATCAGAAACTGCAGTAAAGCTTTCGGAGAGATCCATGCCATTGACCATGTATTAATGGAAATCGGTGAACGCCAGATTTTCGGACTGGTAGGGACCAACGGTGCAGGAAAGAGCACGCTGCTTCGAATGGCTGCCGGAGTGATAAAGCCGGACGAAGGAGAAATCCTGGTGGATCAGGAACCGGTCTATGAGAATGAAAAGATAAAACAGCAGATATTTTACATTTCAGACGGTGGATATTTTCCACAGGGATATACGGCAGCAGATCTGAAAGATTTCTACAGAGAATATTATCCGGACTTTATGACTGACCGTTACAGTAAATTAATGGACCAGTTTCATCTGGATGAGAAACGCAGGATCAGTTCCTACAGCAAGGGAATGAAGAAACAGCTTCTGGTCATTATGGGAATCAGTGCAGGGACAAAATATCTGTTATGCGATGAAACGTTCGATGGACTTGATCCGGTCATGCGTCAGGCAGTAAAGAGTCTGTTTGTGTCTGAAATCATGAATCGGGATTTTACCCCGGTGATCGCATCTCATAATATGAGAGAACTGGAGGACGTGTGTGACCATGTAGGATTCCTGCACAAAGGAGGAATTCTTTTATCCAGAGAACTGGAAGACATGAAATTCCATATCCATAAGATCCAGTGTGTACTGCCGGATCAGACAAAAGAAGAAGCACTTTTGAAAGAATTGGACGTTTTAAAGAAAGAACATCAGGGATCACTTCTGATAC
>ERZ506918.903-NODE-903-length-12194-cov-3.985996_pt1 | contig 12194 bp, 18 predicted proteins | sample MGYA00513975_ERZ506918 | MGnify/ENA metagenome assembly ERZ506918 | reverse complement strand
CCGATGGTGCTATTCGATCTGGCAAGACCTTTGCCATGAGCTTTTCTTTTGTCCAGTGGGCTATGACCTGCTACAGCGGCCAGCAGTTCGCCATGTGCGGAAAGACCATCGCCAGCTTCCGGCGCAACGTACTTGGCACACTCAAGCAGCAGCTTGCAGCCCGTGGCTACAACGTCAAGGAGCACCGGGCAGAAAACTGCATGACCGTCAGCAAGGGCGGCAGAATCAACGAGTTTTACTTTTTCGGCGGCAAGGACGAGAGCAGCCAAGACCTGATCCAGGGCATCACCCTTGCCGGGGCATTCTTCGATGAGGTGGCCCTGATGCCGCAGAGCTTCGTCAATCAGGCCACAGCCCGTTGCTCTGTCACCGGGTCAAAGTTCTGGTTCAACTGCAACCCGGGCAGCCCGCAGCATTGGTTTTATCTCGAGTGGGTGCGGAAATGCCGTTCCCGCAAGATGATGTATCTCCATTTCACGATGGACGACAACCTGTCACTTTCCGAGGACATCAAGGCCAGATACCGCAGCCAGTACAGTGGCGTTTTCTATCAGCGCTACATTCTGGGACTGTGGACGGTGGCTGAGGGCCTTGTATATGACATGTTCGACCGCAAGAAGCACGTCATTGACGTGCTGCCGGAGCTGTCTCCAAAGAGCGCTTATGTGGCTTGCGACTTTGGCACCCAGAACGCAACGGTTTTTTTGCTGCTCCAGAAGCAGGCGGATGCAGACTGCTGGATCGTCACCCGGGAGTACTACTACAGCGGCCGCGAACAGAAGCGGCAAAAGACCGTGGGCGAGTACGTCACAGACCTCAAGGCGTGGCTGAACGGGATCAAACCGGAAAGGGTCATCGTTGACCCCTCTGCCCTGCCCATGATTACAGAGCTGCGCAAGAACGGCTTTACCCAGACCCCCGCAAATAACGACGTTCTGAGCGGCATTCTGGACGTGCAGACCATGCTGCAGACCGGGCGGCTGAAGATCTACAAAGACTGCAAGCACACGCTGGAAGAGTTCGGCGTGTACGCTTGGGATCCAGACAAAGACGACACCGTGCTGAAGGTAAACGACCACTGCATGGACGCTATCCGCTATTTCGTGCGCACAAAGCGCCTTGTAAAACTGAGGGATTGATTTTGAGCACTGTATATACATTCCAGACCTTTCAACAGGCGCAATCCGCCGGGGAACAGCCTGATTTTATCCGGCGGTTTGTGCAGCAGCACTGCGCTTCCGGGCCCTACAAGATGGCTCTGGACGCCGACCTGTACGATGCCCAGAAAAACCCGGGAGCTGAACGATTTGCTCAGGCGTATGCTTTAATGCTGAAACGCCTGTCCCAAAACACCAAGCCAGACACCCCACACCCCGATATGGTCAAGAGCAATCTTTTCCGGCGGCTCAACAAGCAGCGGGCGACCTACTCCCTCGGCAACGGCGTGGTCTTTGCGGACGATGGCGTGGACAAGGACAAGCTGGGGCAGAGCTTTGACGAGCAGATTCAGAAGGCCGGATATTTCGCCCTGATCCACGGTGAGAGCTTTGGCTTCTGGAACAACGACCATCTGGTGATTTTCAAGCTGACCGAGTTTGCTCCCCTGTACGATGAAAAGACAGGCCTTTTGCAGGCAGGCGTGCGCTTCTGGCGGCTGAACCCGGACACGGATATGCACTACATCCTGTACGAGCTGGACGGATTCACCGAGTACACGGAAAGCCGAATCGGCAATGTGATGCAGGAGACAACGCCGAAGCAGGCATACAAGAGCGTGATCACCACCACCCCCGGCGGCGGGCTGGAAAGCGTAGAGGGCGAAAACTACAGCGCTCTTCCCATTGTGCCGCTGTGGGGCTCAGACCTGCGCCAGAGCACCCTTGTGGGGCTGAAAGCCTACATTGACAACACCGATCTGGTGATGTCTGGCTTCTGCAATGACCTGCAGGACTGCGCGCAGATTTACTGGCTGTGCGAGAACTTCAACGGCATGACGGACGACGAGCTTGTGGAGTACCTCACCAAGCTGAATCTGTACCACATTGCAGGCGCAGACACCAGCGAAGGCGGCAAGATCACCCCATACACAACCGAGATTCCTGTGACGGCTCGGCAGACTCTTTTGGAGCTGCTCCACACCCGGGTGTATGAGGACTTCGGCGGTCTGGATGTGCACTGTGTCAGCGCGGACAGCACCAACGACCATCTGGATGCAGCCTATGAACCGCTGAACCAGAATGCGGACGACTTCGAGGCGCAGGTCAAGCCGTTCATCCGGCAGATCTGCGCACTGGTTGGCTTTGACAACGCTATGCCGACATTCAACCGCAGCAAAATCACCAACATAGCTGAGCAGGTCGCAACGGTGATTTCTGAGGCGCCGATCATCGGGCAGGACATGGCCATTGACCTGCTGCCAAACCTGACCCCGGAGCAAAAGGAACAGGCAAAGGCTGCGCTGATGGCAGAGAGCGCAACGCGGGAGACCGTGGACGAGGAGGACGAAGATGAACCTTCAGGAATTTGACAATTTAGCAAAATCCGGTAAAGTGAAAGCAACGATTGACGTTTCGGTTTTTAAGATTCCGCGATATGTCGATAAGGTGTGTGGCCTTTCTTCTGGCTTTATCCGATTTCGATTTAAGGGAGACAAATTTGATACGATGTGTGGGCTCGGTGGCGTTAGATTTATGATCGAAGAAAATGAAACAGACCGACCTTGACCGCATCTCTACCCGCCAATTGAACCGCCTGCGCCGCCGCATTTTGCGTGTATACGGCACCGCCCGCCGGGAAATGACCGAGCAGCTGACCGAGTTTCTGGAGCATTACCAGCAGCTGGACGCCTACAAGCGGCAGCAGCTGGAAGCTGGGAAGATCACCGAGATCGATTACCGCACATGGCTGCGCAATCAGGTGTTTCAGTCCGAGATGATGCACCAGAAGCTGGACAACATCACCCAGACGTGCACCACAGCCCAGCAGACGGCGTACAAGCTGGCGCGAGATGAGCAGTACGATATCTTTGCCCTTGGCGCAAACTGGGCGTTTTACGAGCTGGAACAGGCCGCAGGCGTGGCGTTCAATCTGACCTTGTATAACACCGAAGCGGTCAAGCGGCTGCTGCTGGAGAATCCCAAGCTGGTGCCCAACAAGCGCATCAAGAGCGAAAGTAACAAGACCTACGACGCCCGGGTGTTCAACCGGTACGTCATGCAGGGCATCATTCAGGGCAAAAGCGTTCATGACATTGCGGTGCAGGCTGTGCAGGGCATGGCAGACACAGAAGTGCACTGGGCCATGAACAACGCCATCACAGCCCTTACAGGCGCACAGAACGCCGGGACGATGCAGCAGCTGCGCAACGCCCAAGCCCTTGGCATTGAGGTGCAGAAGCGCTGGAACAGCACTTTGGACTACCGCACCCGTGAGACGCACCGGCTGCTGGATCAGGAGACCGCCGCACTAGATGAGCCTTTCAAGGTGCAGGGCTACGAAATCCAGTACCCGGGAGACCCCAACGCAGCGCCGGAAATGGTCTACCACTGCCGCTGCAAAGTGACCGGGGCGCTTGTAAAGTACCCACGGCAGAACTCTATGCGGCGGGACAACACGACAAAAGAGGTCACATCTGACCTGACCTATACCGAGTGGTACAAAGCAAAGGGCGGAACGGAAGCCGAACAAATGTGGTGGGCGGAAGAGCGAAAACGCAGAAAGGAGAGTGCCAAGAATGAGTAAACGAGGCTCTGGAAGTTCGACAAGGGCAAAATCTGGCGGCGGCGGTGGAGCTGGCGCAAAAGAAAAAGAGCTTTTTACTGTTGGAAAAGATGGTGTGCGGACATACGATGATTCGCAGAAAGAGCCAGGAAAGGAGTGGATGCTTTCTAAACATAGCACCGAAGCTATGAAAGCATTTAGAAGCCTGAGCGATGTTCATTGTGTGTGGAATAAAGGATTTGACGTGCTTGAGGGTGATAAAAAGCCCGTAGGCATGAAAAGAAGCCAGCAGTGGGACTATCTAAAAAACCACAACATAAACTCTTTTATTCTCAGAGTTCCAGAGGGACAAACAAAAAGAGCACTCAAGCAAATGGAAGACTACGGGTATCATGTTGTTGCAAAATTGGCATCGAATTCAAAAGATAAGCGAATTTTTGATGATAACGAGTTTTATATGTCCAAAAAGAAAATGCAGAGGCTTGGATTGGATTTCAAGGTGGAAACCTACTGGAAAAAAGGATGGAAAGGATAAAGGTTTGGAGGGATGAACCGTGATTCTGCCAATGGAAAACACCGAGAAAATGATTTTTCCGGGCGTGGGCAAGTATGGCATCCCTGAAATCAAGCCAGAAACGGACATCCGCATTGACAAGCTGGAATGGATCCCGGTCAATTATGCGCTGACCGCCAAAGACAAGGCCACAAAAGGCGTGCACTTTTACAAGGACGATTACCAGTTTGAACGGTTCTGGAACAACCCAGACAAATACATTCCCCTTTTGCAGCAGTTCGGCGCGGTGTGCTCGCCGGATTTTTCTTTGTACAGTGATATGCCGCTTGCGGTGCAGATTTTTATGCACTACAAAAAGCACTGGCTTGCCGCATACTGGCAGGCACACGGCATTCACGTTATTCCAACGCTCTGCTGGTGCGGCGAACAAAGCTATGACTGGTGCTTTGACGGCGAGCCCAGAAACGCCATCGTGAGCATCTCCAGCCACGGCACACAGTCTGACCCATACGAAGCAGAATGCTTTGCTAAGCACTGCCGTAAGGCGCTGGAAGTGCTGCAACCAAGCGGCATTTTGTGGTATGGCAAATGCCCTGATGAATTTGACTGGAACGTTACCAAAATCAAACCATTTCAATACGAAAGGAGGCACTACCGTGAGTAAAAGAGGTTCTGGCAGTTCTACAAGGGCGAGCGGGTTTGCAACGCTAAAAGGGGAAAAAGCTGCAATTCAATCGGCTGAAGATAATCGCAAGATTTTAAACGAAGCATTAAATGACCAGATACAATTTGCAAATGCGGCAAAAAGCAAATACGGAGAAGCACGTGTAAATGACATGGTGGACAGAATGCAACGCGCAAAATCTGTAATCAATTCCACCAGTAGTGCAAATGACTTATCAAACCTGTTTCACCCGCAAAATCTTACATACGGAGCAAATGGCCCAAATAGCAAGAAGGCTTCTCCTGAACAAATCAAAATGTTGGCGCTTAATTCAATTATGAATGCCGGCAAAAAAGAGCCAAACAGAACATATATGAGTGAACTTGAAAAAAAACTTGCAAAAATATTCAAAAAATGAAATTTAAGTACGACATCAAATTCACTGACAACACCCCGCAGCTTCACGAAGCGCTGGAAACGTGGGCGGAGCGGGTGCTGACCATCTGGGGCATGAAGGTGCAGGACTATGCACAGCTTCTTGTGCCCACCGGAACGGCAGACAGCACCGGCATAGAGGGCTATGTTGGCGGTGCGCTGAAAGCATCCATTACCTACGTTGTATCTGCGGCACAAAAGATCGTGACCATCGGATCAAACCTGTTTTACAGCGCCTATGTGGAGTTGGGCACCGGTATTTTTGCAGAGAAGGGCAACGGACGCAAAACGCCGTGGGTTTGGCAAGACTTCAACGGCAAATGGCACTTTACCCGGGGCATGGCTCCCCGCCCCTTCCTGCGCCCGGCGGTAGAAGATCATATCAAAGAACTGCAAGAGATTGCAGTAGAGGAAGGAAACAAGGAGGAATAAGTATGGATAACAACGTTTATACCGCTCGAATTGAATGTAGTTGTACAGTTGAAGATTTCAAAAAATTTCAAGAGTTAGTTCAAGAGATGATGGGGAAAAACAGTTTTCAGGGTGTTGACCTTTCTCCATATTACCAGCAGGAGATAAAAGAACGGATTCTTTTGGTTGAAATGCAGAAAGCAAGAGAACATCTTCAGGCACTTTGCGATAATGCATACGGAAAAGGGAATCGCATTATCATGGTATCGTCCCAAAAGTCAATTTAATACTCAGCGGTTGGCGCACAGCGTCAGCCGCTTTTTTATGCCGTTTTCGCACAACTGGCAGTGCTCCCGGCTCATAACCGGGGAGTTGCAGGTTCGACCCCTGCAAGCGGCACCACACCGGCAGCACGTCCGGCAAAATAACCTGATTGCCAAGCATGGCAGCCCAAGCAAGGGCAGAAAGGACGAACACACATGGCACTCAAAAGAGCAGATATCCGCAAGATTCTGGAAAACGCCGAAACCTCCAACGATGACAAGGCAAAAGCCATTCTGGACGCCTTGCACGAGGAGACCGACGCCCTCCGGGACGAGCTGGATACCGAGAAAAACGCCCGCGTTGCAGCGGAAAAGGAACGGGACGCAGCCAACAGCGGTAAGCAGACCGCGGAGCAGGCGCTGACCGATTACAAGGACCAGCAGACCAAGAAGGACGCCCATGCAGCCAAGGAATCCAAGTTCCGGGAGCAGCTTAAGGCCGCAGGCGTGCTGGAAAAGTACTTTGACCGCATCGTGCGCCTGTCTGGCGAGGACATCGACAAGATGGAACTGGACAGCAAGGGCAACGTGAAGAACGCGGACAAGCTGGCTGAGAGCCTGAAAACCGATTGGAGCGATTATGTGGGCAGCACCTCCACCAAGGGCGCACAGGTGGACAACCCTCCCGCAAACACCGGCTCCAAAATGACCAAAGACCAGATTTTTGCAATCAAGGACGCGGGCAAGCGTCAGGCAGCGATTGCAGCAAATGCCGACCTGTTCACAGGCGGCGGGAAGGAATAAGCTATGGCAGCAAAAGAAAATCTGATTACCACCGCCGAGATCACCGTCAACCCCCGCGAGATCGACTTCGTGACCCGCTTCCAGCGCAACTGGAATCATCTGCGGGAGATTATGGGCATCATGCGTCCCATCCGTATGCAGCCCGGCACTGTGCTGAAGAGCAAGTACGCACAGGGCACCCTGCAGAGCGGCACCGTGGCAGAGGGCGAGGAGATCCCCTACAGCCAGTATACCGTCAAGGAGAAGGACTACGGCAAGATCACCATCGAGAAGTACGCCAAAGCCGTCACCATCGAGGCCATCCAGAATTACGGCTACGAGGTTGCCGTGCAGAAGACCGATGACGAGTTCCTGTACGACCTGACCGCCAAGGTCACAGACAAGTTCTACAAGTACCTGAACACCGGCAGCCTGAAGGGCACGCCCAAGACCTTCCAGATGGCTCTGGCAATGGCAAAGGGCAGCGTGGAGAACAAGTTCAAGAATATGCATCGCACCGTCACCGGCGTTGTGGGCTTTGCAAACGTTCTGGACGTGGCCGAGTATCTGGGCACCGCAAACATCACCATCCAGAACCAGTACGGCTTCCAGTACATCAAGGACTTCATGGGCTACAACACTATCTTCCTGCTGTCCGACGGCGAGATCGCAAAGGGCAAGGTCATTGCCACCCCCGTGGACAACATCGTGATGTACTATGTTGACCCCTCCGACAGCGACTACGCAAAGGCCGGTCTGGTGTACACCACCGCAGGCGAGGCAAGCAACCTGATCGGCTTCCATACGCAGGGTAACTACACCACTGCCGTGTCCGAAAGCTTTGCCATCACCGGCGTGACCCTGTTTGCCGAGTATCTGGACGGCATCTCTGTCCAGACCATCACCCCGGGCGAATCGGTCTGACCTGCAAGGAGGTGACCCCGCATGACTGTGCCAGAGCTGTGCGTTTACACGCACAATTTTTTTGACCGGTACGATGCACCGTTTACAGGGCGTTTCATCATTGGCGTGGACTATATCTGGGATGCGATCAACTTCAACACGGACGTGCTTGCAAATCCTGAAAACATCCTGTCCGGGCTTGCGCCGCACCAGTTCTACAAAATAGAGGGCTCTATCTTCAATGACGGCGTGCATCAGGCGGGCGAGCCTCTGACCCCCGAAACCTTCACCGGCACGGTACAGCCTATGCGGGTTCCCAACGTGTTTGTAGAGCTTGCCAAGAAGATTACCGACTACGATGCAGCCACGCCCGGCGGCGGACGTTATGTTTCTCAGTCCTTCAACGGATGGAGCGGCGCCATGGCCACCGGCACGGACGGCTTGCCCGCAGACGGCTGCACCCGATACCGCCGGGAGATCAACCAATGGAGGAAACTGTAATGCCTGTAAACGATTTTACCAAGTTCACCGTGATGGAGAATTTCACCAAGAAGTTCTGTTTCATGGAAAAAAAGCTGGTTTCGGATGGGCTTTTTGGCTCTATCACCACATGGGAGGACGGCATGGAGTTCCTCGCCATCGAGCGGCACGACCAGACCATTGAAGCGCAACAGGCAGAGCAGCAGGGCACGGCATCCACCTACTCCCTCTATGTGGATAAGGGCATCAAGCTGTCCCCCTTCGACCGCATCAAGCGGCTGGACGATGGGCAGACCTACGAGGTGACCACCACGAGCAGCGACAAGATTTCGCCCGCCGAAAGCGGGATGAATCTTGCCGTTGTGCAGTGCAAAAAGGTGGTGCTTTCCTGATGGGCGCAGCAGAAGCCATTACTACGGCGCTGAACAGCTTTTTTACGCTGTTCGATGTTCCTGTATACCCGGAGGATTTCGTGCCGCAGGGCACTTCCCTGCCCTATATCACGGTGCTGCCTGTCATTCCCAAGGGGTTTGACGAGAGCAGCACCTTCCATGCGCGGCTGTGGTATCCGGTAGACGGCGGCAAGCTGCCCATCATCCGCAAAACAGACGAGATGCGCGCTGCCCTTGGGGATGGGCTTACCATCGAGTGCGAGGGCGGCGCAATTCTTTTATGCGCAGGCAATCCGTGGGCGCAGTCTATGGACAACCCCCCGGAAAAATACCTGTGCACATACCTTACTTTTGACGTCACATCTTTTGTGGTGTGAGAAAGGATAACGCATGAACAAAATGTATCACGCCATTTCGGCAGATGCTTTCAAAAAGCTTCAGTTTCAGGCTGGCGCATTGCTCAAGAAGTTTGACCCGGCGGGCGCTACCCCCATTGCAGCGGAGGATATGATCTGCCTGACTTCCGGCGGCATCACCGTCAGCTGCAAGCCCAACACCGTGGACTTGGGCGATGATCTGGACGAAGTGCCCGAGAACACCTACCAGCTCAAGCACATTACCAGTTGGGATTGTGGTCTGTCTACCACCTGCATGACCGTGAGCGCCGACACTATCAAGCTGGAACTTGGTGCTGCGGACGTGGAAACCAACAAGATCACCGTCCGCGAGGATTACAAGGACACGGACTTTCAGGATATCTGGTGGCACGGCAATCTGATCGGCGGCGGCTATGCTGCGGTCAAGCTGATGAAGGCCGTGAGCGATGGCGGCCTTGAACTGAAAACCACAAAGGACGGCAAGGGCAACATCAACCTGAGCCTGAAGGGTCACTACGACATGACCGACACCAGCAAAGTGCCTATGGAGTTCTACGTCAAGGAGGCAGAGTAATGATTCTTACCATCAATCTTGACCCCGTGGAAGCCCTGCCCAAGCTGTATGACGCGGTGGACGGCATCACCCGCATGATCATGGACGCAAAGGACAACGTGGACAACCCGGAGACCAAAGCCGCCCGGGAGACCATTGTTGCCAACGCCATGAAGCTGCTGGGCGCAGAGCCTGCCGAAACCTCAGAGGGCAAGAAAAAGCTGACCACGCGCGAGTTTGCGCTGGCTGCGCTGGACTTTATCAAGCCCCTGATGAAGCTTGACCCGCAGCGCACCATGAACGCCCTGCACCAGTTGTACGCGCTGGAAAAGGGCGAGAAAGACACCCTGCCCAAGGCATTCACCGCGCTTACCAAGTCCGTGATGCAGGAGGATATGCAGGATTTTTTGTCATCGCTGGCCGACTTGAACGGCCTGAGTTTTGGCACTACCTCTGCCGAGCCGACCTCCAGCATCTCCGCGCCTACGGAATAAAGTATTTTGTCTGGTTCGTAATCAGCGAGATGCGCGAACGCCACCGCACAAAAGCATACCAGCTGTACACAGCTGATATGCTTTTTCTTTGTGCTGTATCGATGGGGCAGCAGGTGGAGCAGTCCTTCAGCGAGATCATGGCAGAGTATGACAAGCCGCTATCCCAGCGCCGACACGAAACAACGCTGGAAGAAGCGCAGGCGTGCTGGGAAAAGACGCTTGCAGACAGTAAAAAAGCCGCAGAGCAGAACGGAGGTGGTGAGACCTGAATATTTTCAATTTGATGGCCACTTTGGGGCTTGATACCTCCGAGTATGAGCAGGGCATTGAGCAGGCCAGAAAAGAGACGCAAAGCGCCGCAAACTCGCTGAACCGCAGCGCCAACACCGCCGGGAGCGGCGTTTCAGGCATGGCAAGCCAGTTTGCAGCAGCCAGCGCAAAAGCGACTGTCCTTGCAAATATGCTTACCTCGCTTGGGACAAAAGCGGTAGGCCTTGCAAAGGGCTTTGTTGAGATGGGCATTTCTTATAACGCCCAGATAGAAAAGTACACCACAGGCTTTACCAATATGCTGGGCAGCGCACAGGCCGCACAGGAAGCCATGCAGGCTATTCAGGAGGACGCAGCCCGCACCCCGTTTGACGTGGCATCCCTGACGCAGGCAAACCAGCTGCTCATCAGTGCGGGCGAAAACGCCGCGTATTCCCGCAAGGTTATCAATGCACTGGGCGATGCTGTTTCCGCAACCGGCGGCGGCAACGCCGAACTATCTCGCATGGCTGCAAACCTGCAGCAGATCGCAAACGTGGGCAAAGCTGCAACGATAGACATCAAGCAGTTTGCCTATGCGGGCATCAATATCTATCAAATCTTGGCAGATTACACCGGCAAATCGGTGCAAGAAGTCCAGAGCATGACCATCAGCTACGACCTTCTTTCGCAGGCGCTCATAGCCGCCAGCGAGGAGGGCGGGCGTTACTATAACGCCATGGACACCCAGAGCCAGACCATGAACGGGCGTATATCCACCCTGAAGGATAACGTCAGCCAGCTGGCCGGGCTTATGACCGGTGACCTTTCCTCCGGCATCGGCGTTGTGATAGGCCACCTGAACGACATGGTTGTCGCAGCGCAGGAAGCCTACAAGGAAGACGGCTGGAAGGGTCTCGGGAACGCAATTCTTGAGCTGGATAATCCCATCAGTGCCATCATCAAAAAGTTTGGGCAGCTTGGGAATGCAGCCGTTAATGCGCTGGATAAGGCGAGTTTTTGGCTGAATAAGGCACTGGGGAAAAATGCTTACGCAGGGTACGACAACTACGACGACTACAATTCAGACAAGCAAAAGCAAAGCAACAGGGACCGGCTACGGCAGAATGCGCTTTCCGGCAAAAGCGTGAGCAACAAAAGCTGGTCTGAGCGCCAAGCAGAAGCAGCGGCCGCGAGTGGAGGCGGCGGCAGTTCCATCGTAACAAGCCCTTCCAGTTCCTCCGGCAAGAGCCCCAGCGCAAAATCCACCTCCAAGACCGAAACCGTCATAGCGTCCGTGACGCACACCGCAACCACCACCGCACAGAACGGTCGCCCTCCTCGCGGAGGGCGTGGATAGAAATCGTTTGCAACCAAATATCCACGCGCTGCAGCCTCGGTCGCCCTCCTCGCGGAGGGCGTGGATAGAAATCAATTATGGACGTTTCCCGCTGGCAAGGCGACATCGTCGCCCTCCTCGCGGAGGGCGTGGATAGAAATATTACTCGCATAACGCCCATAGAATTTATTGTCGTTGCCCTCCTCGCGGAGGGCGTGGATAGAAATGGAGCAGACCATTGTTACCCCATCCATCACTACGCGTCGCCCTCCTCGCGGAGGGCGTGGATAGAAATGGATGCGATGGAGTGCACTGTCAGCTGCGAGGAAAGTCGCCCTCCTCGCGGAGGGCGTGGATAGAAATCAGTCAAGACGAAGCCCAGACTGAGGACGGCAGGCAGTCGCCCTCCTCGCGGAGGGCGTGGATAGAAATTAAAAATATCACAAACATGGCAATTGGAGCAATTTGTCGCCCTCCTCGCGGAGGGCGTGGATAGAAATTTGGCATTCAGGATGCACTTGCAAAGTGCAGTGGTCGCCCTCCTCGCGGAGGGCGTGGATAGAAATAAAATATCGCTATAAAAACATTGCCAAGCCATACGTCGCCCTCCTCGCGGA
>ERZ506918.874-NODE-874-length-12388-cov-4.056758_pt1 | contig 12388 bp, 10 predicted proteins | sample MGYA00513975_ERZ506918 | MGnify/ENA metagenome assembly ERZ506918 | reverse complement strand
GGTGCTTCGGGATAAAATCTTTACCAAGCTACGGGCGCTTTGTCCCGCCAAGCTGTAAAGTGCAAAAATACCGCCCTCACCATTATTATCTGCCTTCATGGCAACCACCACATACTTCACGGTGGTAATCAGGGTTACGGTCCAAATAATCAAGGATAACGACCCGATGATAAATGCACGGTTCACCGTTTGCAAACCGCCGTTATTTTCGATAATCGACTTCAGCACATACATAGGCGATGTGCCGATATCGCCATACACAACTCCGATGGTTACCAGCAGCATGGCCGGTGTAACCACTCGCTTTTTCAACGTCTTTTCTCCCATAAAATACACGCTTTCTGCTTCTTAATGCTCACTTTTTATTTACATCCACTTTTTGCGCTTAAAGACGGCTACAAGCACGCCAACCACAAGCGCAGAAAGCACAATCACACTGAAATATCCATATTTCCAGGTCAACTCCGGCATATTGCGAAAATTCATTCCGTACCAGCCCACGATCACCGTAAGCGGCAGAAACACTGCTGTCAACACGGTAAACAGCTTCATGGTCTCGTTCAGCTTTAAGTCCAGATAGGCCTGGTAAGCATCTCGCAAATGAACGATACTGTCTCGCAGCAGGTCCACATTCTCCCGCAGACGCACAGCTTTGTCCGTAAAGATCTTAAAGTACCGCAGATCCTCTCGCTCAAAGATCTCGTTCTCGTTCTCCTCCAGCGCCTCGCCGATGTCAATTAGCTGCTCATAGTAGTTGCGCAAGACGGACAGTTCCTTTTTCTTATGCAGCAACTCCATGTTGAAGTCCGAACCGGCCTTATCCTGAAGCACATACTCCTCCATCCGGTTGATCTCAAATTCCGTGTCCTCCAGCGCCTTATTGTCACCGGACACCAAACTTTCCAAGAACGCATAGATCAGCTTTTCCAGTGTAATATTGGCACAACTGAACCGGTGAAGCGCGCTGATAAATTTGTTGCGGGTGGAGCAGTCCGCGTCGTTAATATCCACCAGCAGCAAAAAATTCTTTTTAACATAAAATGCCAGGCAGTCCTCCCGGGCACGGGCATTGGCCGCGTCCGTAATCTTCAAGGTGCCAAAGCTGTAATCGTCGTACACCTCAATATTGGAGCGAAAATAGCGGTTCTCCTCCTTGCACTGCTGTACAGTGGAGGGACTAAAGCCGAACTTCTCATAATGGGCATCCAGCTCCGCCAAGGTAATGTATGCCGCACACACCAAATTGGGGTCTCGATCCTGCGGCTCAATGGTGGTCAGTTCGTCGCTGTATTGGTAAAACACTTGCCGTACCTCCCGATTTCCTGCTTTGTACCTATAAGTATATCCACTTTTGCCCAGCAGTCAAGTCAAATAAAACATTTATGCCAAAATGCCGTAAAGCAGAATTTGGATGAACCGATCGTAACGATGCAAAAGTTCTTGCCGCTCCTGCTCCATTCCGGCCGTATCGCCCTCGGCTTTCAAATCCACCACCCGGTGCATATACTGGATCAGCAAGTGGTTATACATGACCCGCATGGTGCTGTAAAGCTCCTCATCAGACACATTCACTCTTTCATGGGCTGTATGAATGATCTCCAGCGTCTTATTCTTCATACATGCATCAAAACGATGCCTTTGTTCCATTAGTCGGCTACGCAATGCTTCGTTGGTCAAATGCAGGCAATACCAAATCAGAGACAGCGCTTCCGGGTCATCACACCAAAAATCAATACGTTCCTTGTAATACACATGCAAATTGGCCGCAACACCCTGCTCCGGATCCGGCGAAAATGCACATATACCTGCAATCAGCCGATCCACAATGCGTTGCACACAAGCCACAAGCAAATCGTCCTTGGAAGCGTAATAATGGTACAGCTTGCCCTTGGAAATACCATTCTCCCGACACAGCTGATTCAGATTGGCATTGTCCGGTCCCTGTCGGGCAAAGCTGCGAATCGCCGCTTCTTCAATACATTCTCGACTGCGTCGATTTTTTTCTTCCTGTTTCATAGATTGTCCATTCCTTTATATATTGCATCTCTTCAAGCCGGTCCGCTCTCCCACCGCAAAATCCAAAGCACACATTCTATTATACTGCGTCACAGGATAGCGGCTAGTTATTTATAGCATATTTTGTACCTTTTGTCCACTTTTTGCCTCTCCGCGATCCTTTTGCATACAACATACAGGCTGCGCTTTTTCATAAGGAAAGTTGAAAACGATCTTTCCCTTCGGCGCCATTTGCGGAGGTTCCGATTCGTTTTTTAATTTCTTGTCATTTCGGAGCTTAGTCTTCTCTATAATCATTATAATCATTGCAAAAATGCAAATATCAGTCCGCTTTTGCAATAAGCAAAAGCCACCGCCGGCAGAGCAATCTGCCGGCGGTGTTATTTTTATCTTTTATTCTGTTGCTTACATCACAATGCTTAATCGGCAAGCACATACTGCTCAATGGCCTTGGCTACGCCGTCTGCGGTATTGGCCTCTGCCCGGTAGCGGGCGGCGGCTTTACATTCCGGCGCACCGTTCTCCATGGCAAAGGAGTAGTGAGCAAAGGCGAGCATGGGACAGTCGTTGCCTGCGTCGCCAAAGCTCATCACCTGCTCCGGCTCAATCTGCAGTTGCCGGGCAATACCCGCCAATGCCGCACCCTTGTTGGCGCCGGGAGCGGTACACTCCAATTCATTAGGCAGAGAGGAAACCACCTCCAGCCCCTGGCCCTCCAGCACAGACCGCACCCAATCCGCTTGCTCCGGGTTCAGATCATAAACAGCAATACTCTCTGCGCCTTTGTCCGCTTTATCCAGCAGGTTCTCCTCCCGGTGCGCCTTGGCCATATACTGCTCCAAAACCGCATGGGGCAAACTATCACTGTTGTAATAAGGTAGACGGGCTTCTTCCAAATACATACCGCCGTCCCAATACACATTATAATACAGCGGCTGTGGCGCCAAGGTTTGCAAAATGCGCTGCACTGCCTTTGGTGGGATCAGCTGCTGGCAAATATGGGCATCGTTCTTCCGGTCATACACCGCCGCGCCGTTGGAGTAGATCACATAGTCTACAAAAGGCACCTGCGCCGTTACATGGTCAATAAAATCCAAGGTGCGACCGGTGGCAATCGCCAGGCACACGCCCCGGTCGTGGGCCGCCTGCAACGCCGCCACCGTGCGGGGACTGACGGTCAGGTGGTCACCGGACATTAAGGTGCCGTCTAAGTCTGTGGCAATCAGTTTGATGGACATAAACACGCCTCCGTTCTTCAAATACCGGGCATATTATAGCAAATTCTTGCCCTATACGCAACGCAAAGCCGGAAAATCCGCAATTTTAGTTGACGAAACAAAGAAATTATGCTTTAATTAGAGTTTGACAACCGCTGCAAACGCCACGCAGCACCTTTTTCCAACAGATGGAGGGATTCGGTTATGAAACGATGGGGCACCATACTCTGCCTTTGTTTGCTGCCCATGCTACTGTTCTCTGCCTGCGCAGAGGCCACGGCACAAGTTGATTTTGTTGCCAACAAAGATGTTAAAAAGATCTTTGACGATGTGCACACTGTAGGCTACATTTTGGACGATATTCGTAAGGTGGATTTCTACAAAGAAATGCAGCCCAACGACAGCTACACCAAAAAACAGGTAAAAAGCACGAAGCTGGACACCACCGTAACCAAATATTACAGAAACGAGGACCTGGTGTACGCCGCATACGAAAAAGGCGGCAAGCAGATGACCGAGTGCCACCTGCGCTCCACCCACTCCAACGACCTAACCGTCACCTATACGGACGCGGATGGCAAGCGCACCGGCGTGTCCATTCTCTGTGAGGACGATAAGGGCAGCTACTGTGTTACCTTTGACCAAGGGCTGAACACCCAATCTCCCTACGGTGCCGACCGCTTTACCATTTGGATCTCGCCGGAGGCGGACAACGCCACCTTTAACAGCGAATGTACCTACGAGGCGGTCTACGCCGACGGCAAGCTCACCTGCACCTTGGTCAGCGCCAACTACTACGACAAAAAGGGCGGGTTCAAGCACTTTACCCACACCACGGACAAAAACGGCGTAACCCAGGAAAGCAGCCAGCCGATTTACAACAAATCCGACGCGAACGAGGCTATGATCGGCGACAGCGTAGACATTCTGCGCCATGTGGAAAAATGGGACGGCGTAGAGGCTGCCCAGGTGCGTATGGGCACCCACGCCTTCAGCTACACAGAAAAAAAGGACATCACCTATTGGTACATTGACAGCCAAGTGCGCTTTCTCTTTAAAAATAAGGAAAAGGCCGCTGCTTTTAACGCCCGCTACGGCGGCGATGGGATCAAGACCTTAAAGCACACGGACGCCCCTTACGCGGTGAACTTCTCCCGGTGTAATTTACAAATCGCCTCCGACTGTACCTTCCCCGGCGACCAGAACCTGGGCGAATTTGCAGTGACGGACTTTAAGAACAATCCATACTACAATGTAACCTTTGACGCAGACGGCGTGCTCACCTCTTTTCAAAAAGTAAAATAACCCAATCGGCTCCCCTTGTGTATGCAAGGGGAGTTTGTTGTATGAAGGGCGGAATAAATCGCAGCCAAATGATAGGCAGCGATGCCACATTGCCCCGCAAGCACCGCACAATTTGTCAAAAGAATATACAACCGGTAAAACCCTGTATGCACCCGAGTATTCAAAAGTTGCGAAAGTATTAAATTTAAGCCCCATCCTTGTAATTACACCGGGGATATAGTATAATATTTCTGCTATAACACCTGACCCTGCGTCAGATAGAAACGGTGTACAAGTGAAGATTTTAACCATTGGCGATGTAGTCGCCCGGCAAGGCTGTGACTGCCTGCGCCATATACTGCCCGGCTTAAAGCGAGAGCTGGGTGCCAAATTAACCATTGTAAACGGTGAGAACTCCGCCGTGGGCAATGGCATACTGCCCGGCAGCGCCCAGTTTATTTTTGACAGCGGCGCCGATGTGATTACCCTGGGCAACCACGGCCTGCGCCGGCGGGAGATCTACCCGATGCTGGAGGAGAACGAGTTTTTGCTTCGTCCGGCCAACTACCACCCCTCGGCCCCCGGTCGGGGCAGCGTACTGCTGGATATGGGCGCCACTCAAGTGGGGATCATCAGCCTGTTAGGTGCCGCCTTTATGGAGCCCATTGCCAATCCTTTTGACGCGGCGGACCGGGAGGTACACCGCCTGAAAGAAGCGGGAGCGCATATCATTCTCATTGACTTTCATGCCGAGGCCACCGCGGAAAAGCGCGCCCTTGGCTACTATTTAGACGGCCGTGTGTCTGCCCTTTTCGGCACCCACACCCATGTGCAGACGGCAGACGAACAGGTGCTGCCCGGCGGCACCGGCTACATTACGGACCTTGGCATGACCGGGCCTCAGCACAGTGTGCTGGGGGTCAGTCCCCAGGCAGCCATTGAAAAAATGCGCACCGGCCTGCCTGTGCGCTTTACCAACCCGGACGGACCTTGCGTGCTGGAGGGCTGCCTGTTTGATATTGACGAAAAAACCGGCAAGACCCGCAGCTGCACGCGCATTAGGAGGTAACCATGGGCAAGAGGAGTTTTGCTCTTTTGCTGGCGCTGGTGCTGACCGCCACCCTCTTCTCGGCGTGCACCAAAGGCACCACCGGCCAAACAGAGACCACCGCAAAGGCACAAACCACCTTTGCTACGGACAATGAAAATTTCAAATTAAGCTACACCCAATCGGACAGCTTGGATCCTTTTGCCGCCAAGACCCAAAACAATCAGGTGCTGGCGGACCTGGTGTTTGAGAGTCTGTTTGACCTGGACGGCAGCTATACCGCCCAGCCCAACCTGGCCACCGGCTATGAATTTACAAACAGCACCACCCTCAAAGTGATCGTGCCCAGCGGTCTGACTTTCTCGGACAAGTCGGCGCTCACTGTCGCAGACGTGGTATACAGCTTTGAGCAGGCCAAGAACTCCCCCGCCTACGGTAGCGCTTTGCAAGGGATTCGCTCCGCCACGGCAGAGGACAACAACACCGTGGTGTTTACCCTGCGCCACCCCTCCCCTTACGGGCAAAATCTGCTGACCTTCCCCATTGCCAAGGCAAATGCCAAAGGCAAGTATCCCATCGGCAGCGGGCGCTACCGCTACAAATCCACCCAGGACGGTCCGGTGCTGGCAGCCAACGTGACCGCCGACTTTAACCCCCACATCACCACCATTCACCTGGTGAACATTGCGGCGGCAGACTCCATTGACAATGCTGTGAATATCGGCAACATCACCTATGCCTATCGGGATTTGTCTGAGAACAGCGCGAAGCGCATGACCGCCACCAAAAAGCAGATTAACCAAAACAACTTGGTATATATCGGCTTTAACAACCGATCCGGTGCCTTTGCAAACGCCCATTTGCGCAAGGCCGTGAGCCTGGCGGTGGACCGCAACGCGCTGGCTAAGAGCGCCTATGCCGGCTACGCCACCGCTGCCCGCAGCGTATATAACCCTGCCTTCGGACTGGCAGCCAGCACCCGCCTGTTTGCAGAAGCAGCAGACGCGGCAGCCGCCAAGCAGCAGATCGCCCTGTCCAAAGTCAGCGACAGTGCCTTAAAGATCACGCTGCTGGTCAATCAGAACGACAACCGGCTGGCCGCCGCCAATCAGATCAAAACGGCGTTGGAAGCGGCAGGCTTTACCGTACAACTGCAAGTGAGCAAATTCAGCGACTATAAGGCGCGGATTAAAAATTTAAACTATGACCTCTATATCGGCGAGGTCAAGCTGCAAAACGATATGTGCCTTTACCCCTTCTTCAGTACCGACGGCGCTGCCCGCTACGGCATCAGCCAAGACAAGGGCAGCACGGCCGCCCTGTACCGGGACTACACCGCCGGCAAAACGGAGCTGGGCAAATTTATGCTCTCGTTTAGCGAGGAAATGCCATTTGCCCCCCTGTTGTACCGCAAGGGGATGATCTGCTACTCCAAGTCCCTGAGAGGCGATATTCAGGGGCAGTACGGCAACTTCTTTGCCAATATAGAAGACTGGTATTTTGGATAAAAACGCCCCGGCGTTTGCAATAAATCACGGAGGATATATTGATGATTAAATTTGAAAATCCCAACGGATACATTGAGATCACCAACGCCTATTTCGCCACCCTTGTGGGGCGTGCCGCTCAGTCCTGCTTTGGCGTGACCGGTATGGTTAACGGCAGTGCTTACGAGTCCATCGTCAGCGCCATTAAGAGCAAGGCCACCGGCGAAAAATTCAACCAAGGCGTGTCCGTCAAGAGCGTGGACGGTCAGTTGCAGATTGAGCTGCACATCTCCGTCTCTTACGGTGTCAACATCACTGCCATTGTGGACAGCATCATCAACAAGGTACGCTACACGGTGGAGGAAGCCACAGACCTGAAGGTCAACACCGTCAATGTGTATGTGGATGCACTGAACTAACCTTAGAATGGGAGAACATCACATGATGATAACAGGACTTATGTTCCGGGACGGGGTCATCTCCGGCTCAAACAACATTGCCAACAACCGCCAGGCCGTAGACGCACTAAACATTTTTCCCGTGCCGGACGGCGACACCGGCACCAATATGAGTATGACGATCGGCGCTGCCGCCAAGGAAATGGCAGTGCTGCCGGAAAACTGCACGGTGGAGGAAGCCTCCTCCCGCTGCGCCTCTGCCCTGCTGCGCGGCGCTCGAGGCAACTCCGGCGTCATTCTTTCGCTGATCTTTCGCGGATTTTCCAAGGCGCTGCGCGGTATGGAAGAAGCGGACGGCGCTGCCGTGGCCGCTGCCTTTCGCAAGGGCGTAGACGCAGCCTATAAAGCGGTTATGAAGCCTACGGAGGGCACCATTCTGACCGTGATCCGCAAGGCGGCGGAAGCGGCGGAGCAAATCGCTGCCTCCAATAACGACGCCTGGGCCGTGTGCTGCGCAGCCATGGCTGCCGCAGAGGAAGCCCTGGCAAAGACGCCGGAACAGCTGCCGGTGCTGAAAAAGGCTGGCGTGGTAGATGCCGGTGGACAGGGCCTGGTTCTGATTTTCCAGGGTATAGGTGCCGTGCTTGAAAAAGGTACCGTGGTGCAGCCCATTGCCGGCAGCGCCGTCACGCCGGTACAAACCCCGAACAAAAGCACCGTGGCCGCCGCCTCCGGTGAGATTGAATTTGGCTACTGCTCGGAATTTTTGATTGAAAAAGACCGCCACGCCCCCCAGCAGGATCCGCTGCGGCTGCGGGCGTACCTGGAGTCCATCGGTGACTGCGTCGTGGTAGTGGACGACAGCGATATTATCAAGGTACATGTGCATTCCAACTGCCCCGGCGATGTGATCCAGGCTGCGCTGAAATACGGTCAGCTGATCAATATTAAAATCGACAATATGCGCTACCAGCACCGCAATGCGGAGGAGGGCGTTAAACAGAGCGACACACCGCCCCAACCCACCGTAGTGCAACCGGAGAATGACTACGGCTTTGTGGCCGTATGCGCCGGCGACGGACTAAAGGAACTGTTTACCGACATTGGCGCCGACACAGTTGTCAGCGGCGGGCAAACCATGAACCCCTCCACCGACGATATTTTGAACGCCATTATGGCCACCCCCGCCAAGACGGTATTTGTGTTGCCCAACAATAAAAACATTATTATGGCTGCCGAACAGGCCATTCCGCTGGCCAAGGACCGCCAGGTGCGGGTGCTGCAAACCAAAACCATTCCCCAGGGGATCAGCGCCATGCTGGTGTTTGACGAAACCCAGTCTGTAGACGACAATCAGATGGCCATGATGGACGCCGCCGCCCATGTGAAAAGCGGTGCGGTCACCTTTGCCGCCAGAGACAGCGAGCTGGACGGCCGCCCCATTAAACAGGGCGAAATTATGGGTATGTGTGGCAGCAAGATCAATTTCCTGGGCGATGACATTGTGGACATTGCCTTTAAGACCGTTGACAAGCTGTTTAAGCGGGGTGAGCATGCCCTGGTGACCCTGATCTACGGTGCAGACGCCACCGAAGAACAGGCGCAGGCGCTGGAAAACCGCCTAAGCGAGAAATACGGCAGCGATATGGAAATCAGCATTGTAGACGGCGGACAGCCCATCTACTACTTCCTGCTTTCTGTTGAGTGATATGGACCAGTTTTTAGAACGCGATATTCAATACCTGAAAGGTGTTGGCGACAAAAGAGCCCGGCTTTTTCATAAGCTGGGCATATTTGTCGTGGGGGACCTGGTGCGCTATTATCCTCGCACCTATGAGGACTGGAGCGTGACCACCCCTGCCGCCCAGGCGCCGGAGGGCACAACTGTGTGCGTGCAGGCCACCATGGTGACCCCCATGCGCACCCACCTGATCCGCAAGGGCATGACCCTCTACAAAGCGGATTTTACCGATGGGGAGACCCTGATCCATGTAACCCTGTTCAACACCAAATTCCTGGCAGAAAAGTTGCGTATGTACCAGGACTACCTGCTGCTGGGCAAGGTAGAGCGCAACTTCACCACCGTGCAGATGAATGCACCCAAGATTGAACCGCTCACCGCTCGGCGGATCCACCCTATTTACACCCAAACCGGCAGCCTGAATGCAAACCTGATCGCCAAGGCGGTAGACTACGCCTTGGCACACATGGCGCCGCTACCGGACACCCTGTCCCCCGCCCTGCGGGAAAAATACGGTCTGGAAGACCTGGACACGGCCGTGCGCAACATTCACTTTCCGTCCAATGCAAAAGCGCTGGAAGCGGCCCGGCACAGGCTAATCTTTGAAGAACTGCTGACTCTGACTGTCGGATTGAAAAAACTTAAGGGGCGCAAGCGCACCCCCACCACCCGGGTCATTGAAAAAGACTGCACCGCTGCCTTTGCGGCCCGTCTGCCCTTTACCCTGACCGGCGCCCAGAGCCGGGCAGTGGCCCAGTGCATTGCCGACCTGCAAAGCGGCTATCCCATGAACCGACTGCTCCAAGGGGATGTGGGCAGCGGCAAAACCGCTGTGGCTGCCGCTCTGCTGGACACCATGGTGCAAAACGGCTACCAGTGTGCCCTGATGGCACCCACGGAGATTTTAGCCACCCAGCACTATGCCACACTGCAAAAATTCTTTGCAGGCACAAACACCCGCCTATGCCTGCTCACCGGCGCCTGCACCGCCAAGGAGAAGCGGCAAATTAAGGCAGATCTGCTGGAGGGCAATATACACATTGCGGTAGGCACCCACGCGCTGATTCAAAATGATGTGGAATTCGCCAACCTGGGGCTGGTCATCACCGATGAGCAGCACCGCTTTGGGGTGCAGCAGCGAGCGGATCTGGCCATGAAAGGTGAAGAAGTGCACACCCTGGTAATGAGTGCCACGCCCATCCCCCGCACCCTGGCCATGATGATCTACGGCGATCTGGACATATCCGTGCTGGACGAGCTGCCCCCCGGGCGGCAGGAGATCCGCACCGATGTGGTCACCTCCGCCTACCACGCCCGGATCTTTCGTTTTCTGCGTGCGGCGCTGGATCGGGGCGAGCAGGGCTATATCGTCTGCCCGCTGGTAGACGAGGGCGAAAGCGAGATGAAAGCCGCCACCGCCTACGCCGCCCAACTCAGCGAAACGGAGCTGTTTGGCTACAACTTAGGGCTGCTCCACGGCAAAATGACCCCCAAACAAAAGGACGCCGTAATGCAGGCCTTTTCCCGGGGCGATGTGCAGGTACTGGTAGCCACCACAGTGGTGGAAGTGGGCGTAGATGTACCCAACGCCACAGTGATGATCGTGGAGAACGCCGAGCGGTTCGGCCTGTCCCAGCTGCACCAGCTGCGCGGGCGCATTGGCCGCGGCAGCGCCAAAAGCTACTGCATACTGGTCAGCGACGCCAAGGGCGATACGGCCCGCCAGCGGCTGCTGACCATGAAAAAATACAGTGACGGCTTCAAGATTGCCGACGAGGACCTGCGGCTGCGCGGCCCCGGCGACTTCTTTGGCAAGCGGCAGCACGGTCTGCCGGAGCTGCGACTGGCAGATATGGTGGAGGATATGGATACCCTGCGCCTGTGCCTGACGCCGTTTATCCCGATGCTGAAAACAATGCGCGTTTTAAAAGAGAACATGCGCGCCGCAGCGGCAAAGGGCTTCATCAATGCAACGGATTGCGCGGATTATCTGGTGGCTTCAAAGGGCCTACCGTTCCGCGATGCGTATAAGATTACGGGCGAGCTTGTCGCCTTGTGCATCGAGCGCGGCCTGACGCTGGAGACGCTGCCGATCGACGAATACAAAAAGGTCTGTAATGCGTTCGACGAGGGCGTGTACGAGGCCATCAACCTTGAAAAATGCGTGCGCGACCGCAAGGTCAAGGGTGCGCCGTGCCCGGAGAACGTCCGCGCAGCGGCAAAAGAAGTGCGCACGATCGTAAACGGGCTATAAATTCAATTTTACCTTTGTTGGGGGTATCAAAATGGAAAAGATTAAGGTCGGCGTCGTGGGCGCCACCGGTTATGCGGGCGCGGAGATCTGCCGCCTGATTGCGGGGCATCCCGCAGCGGAGCTTGCGGCCATCAGCTCTGTAAGCTTTGAGGGACAGGCTTTGTCGGACGTTTACCCGGCATACCGCGAAATGTGCGACCTCATCTGCACCACGCAGGAAGCGGTTGTGGAAAAAAGCGATGTCATCTTTGCCGCTTTGCCGCACGGCCTTTCGCAGGAGCTTGCTGCGGAGTGTGACAAAAAAGGCAAGGCGTTTATCGACCTCGGCGCGGACTTCCGCTTAAAGAGCGAGGAAGAATACACCGAGTGGTACGGCGGCACATTTACGGATAAGGCGCTGCACGAAAAAGCCGTGTACGGTCTGCCGGAGCTGTTCCGCGAGGAAATTAAAAAGACGAAGCTCGTTGCTAACCCGGGCTGCTACACCACGGCGGTGCCGCTTGCACTCGTGCCGGCGCTGGAAAAGGGCTATATCGAGACGACCGGCATCATCGCAAACTGCGCGTCCGGCGTGACCGGCGCGGGCAGAAAGCCGGCGCAGAACAACCACTATCCGGAGCTGAATGAGGGTATGTCCGCGTATAAAGTCGCGTGCCACCGCCATACGCCGGAAATCGAGCAGACGCTTTCCAAAATTTCGGGTGAGAAAATGCACATCACGTTCGTGCCGCATCTGCTGCCGGTGAACCGCGGCATTTTAGCGACATGCTATGCAAAACTCAAGCCGGGCGTTACGGAGGAAATGCTTCGCGCGGCGTATGAGGAAAGATACGGCAAAGAGCCGTTTGTGCGGTTGCTGCCAAAGGGCAAGAGCGCCGATATTCACAACATCCATTATCATTGAACTTCTCGCCATCGCCATCCCCGCCCTGGAGCGTCTTGC
>ERZ506918.871-NODE-871-length-12402-cov-3.050944_pt1 | contig 12402 bp, 8 predicted proteins | sample MGYA00513975_ERZ506918 | MGnify/ENA metagenome assembly ERZ506918 | reverse complement strand
ATCTCCGGTGCTTCCGATCTCGGAATAAGGAATCGGGCCATAAGTGTCCGTCACACGGTTCAGGACGCAGACCTTCACGATCTTGAGGATGGCCAAAACGAGCGGATCCTCCGAAATCCCCTCCACGTTCGACATGTTACTGTACAGTTGCGGGATGACTTTGTCGCTGTACATGAACACGTTCGTCCAGTTGTCGGTCGGGTTGTATTTGGAAATGGTGTTCGTCCAGCCATTGTTCGCATCAGCGTAATAACCGCCCTGCGTACTGCCCAGCAGACAGTCAGTGAACTGCGCCGTATTGACATCCGTCGAGACGACGGTCCCGAACATGGCAGAGAGTCCCGAGGCGATGGCGTAGTCCTTGGCCTCCATCTGCTCCTTGTCCACCTCGTAGGGATTGCTGTTGATGTCGAGGTAATTCTTGGTGCATGCGCCCAGAACGCACACAACTGCGAAGGAGAGCGCCGCTTTTATCAATTTGTCTTTCATCGTGTCGCTGTTTTAGAATTTGAGACGGAGATTGAATCCTACGTTGCGCAATGACGGCATCATGAAGTAATCAATACCTTGATAGTAGTTGCCCGTCGTAGCGATGCTTTCTGGATCGAACGGAGCCTTGTTGTAGAGCATCCACAGATTGCGGCCCACGATAGAAACCGTAATCTCGCAGACGTTACGCAGCAGCTTGCGGGGAATCGTGTAGCCAATCGAAGCCTCCTGCAACCGCACGTTCGTGGCCGAGTAGGTGTAGAACTGCGGGATGGAATTGCCGCCTGCGATGGCCGAATACCAAGTGTAGGCATCCACCACGTCGCCGCCGTTGAGCGTCACGCCTCCGGCATCGCGCGCCGCGGCCGTAACCTCTGACACGCCGTATTGGTCGAGCATGGCCTGCGTACGCGAGTAGACGATGCCGCCCAGACGGGCCGAAATCATGAAGCCGAAGTTCAGGTTCTTCCAGCGGAAGTCGTTGCGCCACGACATGTTGACATCGGGCAGTACGCTGCCCAGCTTGACATACTTATTCACATCCTGGATCGTCTCCGTAGCTACATTTCCGTTCTCGTCGATGTAAATGGCATTGTTCTCGTCGTAGCGCAAATCGCGGCGGGAGTAGAGGTCGCCCAACGTACCGCCCTCCTGCAGTAGGAACTGTGCGTCGCCCAGACCGCCCATGTTGAGCCGGTCGATCGAGAAGCGCTCGCCCGTAGCGTAGTTGATGACGTTGTTGGCCAGCGAGATGATCTTATTCTGATTGGTCGACAGGGTGTAGTTGGTATCCCACGTGAAGTCGCGCCAGGTGTTCCGATAACCCAATGCCAGCTCGATACCCTGGTTACGGACGTTACCCGACTGGATGATGATCTTGGAGAAACCCGTACCGCCCGAGATCTGCGGGTCGAAGGTCTGGTTCGACGTATGCGAATTGTAGTAGGTGAAATCGAGGTTGAAATGCTTGAGGAAACGCATCGTCAGACCCACCTCGAACGACTTGGTGCGCTCGGGCTTGAGGTGATAGGCGGGATACTGCGTCTGCGTGTTCCACGACAGGCCGCTTTCGTTCCACGAATAGAGCGGGTTGGCGATGTAACGCTCGAAGGCAACGCCCACCGAGGCGAACGAACCGCGCAACTTGATATAGGAGAGATTTTCAGGCATGTTGGGAATGAGCTGCGACAACACGACCGAAAGTCCGACCGAAGGATAGAAGAACGACTTGGCGTTCGAATGCGGACCCGCCAGTTGCGAAGGCCAGTCGTTGCGGCCCGTAAGGGTCAGGTAGTAGGTGCCCTTGTATCCCACCTCGGCCGAAGCGAAGATCGACTGCGTCTGCTCACGCCAGCCCTCCTGCTTACGGACGGTCTTGGTCGAATTACTCAAGTTCTGAATGTTGAAGACGTTGGCCAGCCCCTGCTTCTCGCCCGACGTACCGTCGGCAATGGGGCCGCGGATCTTCAGGGCGTCGTTCTTCATATCCGAGAACGAAGCACCGATGTTGGCCTGCAACGACCAGTCGTCACCGAACGTTTTATTGATATTGAGCAAAGCATCACCATAAACCTGGCGGTCCATCGTCTTGGTGACGCCGTAAAGGCCGTTGGCGGACTGCTCGGTGAGCTGCACGTTCGAGGAAGCATACATCTTTTCGGTGTAGGTGTTGTGCGAGTTGTCGATGCGGATGCGGCCTGAAACATTCAGCCAGTCGAGGATGTCGTACGACAGCGCCGCGTTGAGCATGTAACGATCCTTACGGTTCTCGCGCAGGTTGCGGTAGTTCGCCCAGTAGGGGTTCTGCATGGTGATGGAGCCGTCACCCATCGGCCAGTACTGTTTCGAAATCTTGTCTATGGGATCGTAGCGCTCATACATTTCGATATCCGCCCAGTCATCGCCGCGCGGGAAGAGGTAGGCTCCCGTCAGAGGGTTGTTGTAGGTTCCCTGATTGATCATGTTGCAGTCTTCCTGCAATATGTAGCTGGCTCCTACGTCCAGTCTCATCTTGTCGTTCAGAAAAGAGGAGGTGTTGCGGAACGTGAAGTTGTAACGGTCATAGCTGTTGTTGGGCACGATGCCGTTGGAATTGATGGCCGCGGCTGAAAAATAGGTCTGGTTCTTCTCCGTTCCGGTCGAAAGCGAAACGCTCTCGGAATTGGCTACGCCGGTACGGAAATAGTCTTCGCGGGGATCGTAGCCGTATCGGTTGGCGCGGTTGAGCCGCTTACCCCAGCTGTAACTGGCCACGTTGATCGGCGTAGTAAGGTTGCCCGTACCGTACCGGTTCTGGAACTCGGGAAGAACGAACGGAGTCATGATCTCAACACCGGCCGTCGCAGTGACGGAGAGCTGCCCCGCCTGTCCCTTTTTCGTTGTCACGACGATGGCGCCGTTGGCCGCGTCCGAGCCATACAATGCAGCTGCCGCAGCACCCGTCAGTACGGAAATCGACTCGATGTCCTCGGGGTTGATGTCCGCAATGGGATCGGTCGTACCCTGCGAACTGAACTCTGTGCCGCCCTCCTGGGCTTTGGTGAACATCGGCACGCCGTCGATCACGTAAAGCGCATTGGAGGTCTGCGAAATGGACTTCATACCGCGCATGATGACCTTCGAAGCGCCGCCGACGCCCGCCGACGAGGCGTTGATGTTCACACCGGCCACCTTACCGTTGAGCGAGTTGATGAAGTTGGCGTCCTTGTTGGCCGTGATGGCATCGGAATTCACCTGCTGCACGTTGTACGACAGGGCTTTCTCGGCACGTTTGATGCCCAGGGCCGTAACGACGACCTGCTCGACCTCGATGGACGAATTGGCCAGCGTGATGTCGAAAGTCGTACGCGAGCCGATGGGCACGACACGGGTTTCGTAGCCGATGAAGCTGACCGACAGTTCGGGGTTGTCGACCGAGGCGGGGACCGTCAGGGCGAAGTCTCCGTCGATGCCGGTGGTCGTTCCGACGGTCGTGCCCTTGATCAGAACGGTGGCTCCGATAATGCCCAGGCCGCCGGAATCCTTCACCACGCCCGAGATGGCCGACGGCCGCGCTGCGGCGACGCGCTTCGACAGCACGATGTTGGGAACCGTGATCTCATAGGTGATGTCCGTGTCCTTGAACAGCAGCGGCAGCACCTCGTTGAGAGGCTTCGAATCGGCCTTGATCGAGACGATGCGTTTCGTGTCGATTTCGTCCGTATAAAGGAAAAGATACTTGGTCTGCTTTTCGATTTCGTTCATGACGGTCTTCATCGGAACCTTCGTCATGTCGAGCTTCACCGCGATTTTCTGCGTTTGGGCCACGGCGGGCGCACCGCACAGGAACACGGCGAGAATTAGAGTAATCAGGCATTTTATCTGCCTAATACTTAAATTTTTCATAAGTTTGCTGATTTAAGATCAATAGGTTAGCAATCGAATCACTGTTTATCTCCCGCCGGCGGACACGACCGTGTCCGGACGCGTCGGCGGTGCAGCATAAAAGTGTCTTGAGGCAGAGGCGGTTTATTCCATAGAGTCGGTTTAGATTTTAGTTATTTTTATGTGGATCGTATTCGTCTCGTCGTCGCGCGTATAGGAGAAGTTATTGGTGATCTGGAGCAGCTTCAGCGCATGGTCCACACCGTCCGACACGCGGATTTTGCCGTGGTATTTGAGTTCGGGCATATCCTCGGGATTGTCGATCGTGATCCGGACTCCGTAATAGTTCTCGAATTTGCGGATCACCTCCGTGAACGACAGCGTGTTCAGGTTCATCAGCCCGTCGACCCAGCGGAAGTCGTCCGGATCGGTTATCCGGTTGAGTTTGAGATGTCCGTCGACCAGGTCGATCTGATCGTTGGGCGAGAGAATGAAGGATTCGCCGCCGACGAGGCGGTTCGAGATTTTCAGCCGTCCTTCGAGCAGCGCCGCCGAGAAATCGGCGGTCCGGGCATCGGCCAGGATGTTGAATTTCGTACCCAGCACCTCGGCATCGCAGGCGAATGTTTCCACGATGAACGGACGGCTGGCGTCGTGTTCCACCTCGAACATGGCCTCGCCCGAAATCTTGACCCGGCGTGTCTTTCTGGAAAAGATCGAAGGGTATTCCAACTTGGCGCCCGAATTGAGCCATACGGTCGTCCCGTCGCTCAAGGTGACGGACATGCTCTGCCCGTTGGGCGCGGTAATGGCCATCATGTCCCGGGTACGGCGTTCGAGAATCCGGTCGGCCATATAGTGGCCCAACCCGGCGCATGCGAGCAGCACGGCCGCGGCTGCGGCACTCCATTGAGCCGTTCTCTTCCAGAGCGAAACGGTGCGTCTGCGGATACGGGGCTGCGCCTCTCCGGCCAGGATATTGAGGTTGGAAATATAATCGAGCCGATCGAGATACCGCTGGTTTTCCGTTGACGCGTCCAGCCAGTCGAGCACCTCGACGAGTTCCTCCTCCGAGGTCTCGTTTCTCAAGTATTTCTGCAATAAAAGATCGTCCATGTGTTCGTGTTATATAGTAATAACAAACACACGGAGGGGGTAAGTAGTAAAAAATGCAAGTTTTTTTGAAAAAAGATCGGAACGGACTCCTGACAGCCCTGCGGGGCGCTATTTCACCACCGGGACGAGAGTATCAGGGTGATCAGCACGGCCGGGAGGTAATCCTTCAGTTCGGAGCGCATCAGGTTGAGCGCCCGGCGGATTTCGAAATTGACATGGCTGACGGAAATTCCCAGTTCGGCGGCGATCTCGCTGTACGTCATATTTCTGATCCGGCTTAACAGGAATACGCTGCGGGTCATTTTCGGCATCTTGCGGACTGCCTGTTTCAGGATGGCGCGAATCTCTTCGGAGAAGAGCAGATCGGGATCGCAGGCCGACAGCGAGCGCACGTCGGCCTGAAGCCGGCGCGTCAGCGTCGAATGCATGTCCTGTTCCGCCCTGCGGTGGCGGATTTGGGCGTTGAGATGGTTCAGGCAGCGGTTTTTGACCGAAGTGAGGATATAAGCCGGCACATTGATGTCCGCCGGCAGGGTTTCATGCATTTCCCAAAAGGTCATAAAACTGTCCGACACCAGGTCTTCGGCAGTCTCCCGATCGCGGACATAGCGGTATGCCAGGGCGATAAAACGGGGCTTGAATTCGAAAAATAACTTCCCGAATTCCGTGGAGGAGATGTTGTCTGTCTTGACGTCTGCCATTTGAAGTCCCGTCTGTCCGGTACACGAAAACACCGGCGAACCCGATTCAGGATTCGCCCATCAAAAATCCCCCCCCCCGATAAAAATCGGATTGGGAGTGATTGATAATGTTGTATTTACCAAATCATTCAATTTCCGGATGCTTTTGTCGGACAGGAAACCGTCGGTGGTTCCTATCATCGACAAAGATAGCAATAAAAGTGATAATTGAGCTGTTTGCGGTGAAATAGTTTTCCGATACGGAGTGGCCGAAACGGCCCGGACGACAACAAAAACGGCCCCGGAACCGCTTTGCGAAAAGAGCGGACGGATGATTTCGCCTATATATATTATCGGTATAGGACGTCGGCCGGATTTCCGCCGCGCCCGGAACGCCGTCCGAGGAGATTCCCGACGACCGGACATGCCCGGTTTGCGGCGTCGGCAAGAGCAATTCCGAAGAGGTCGAGGAGCAGCCCGGAAAGCGAGGCGCAGCCCCGAAAAGGAGCGCCCCGCGGCATTTCGGAGAGCCGTTTCAAAAAAATCGGGGGGGGGGTATACAACCTTCGCCGATTTTTGCTATTTTTGTCCGTCGCGCACGGTGCGCGGTTAAGAATCAAATCAATACAATGATGAAAAAAATCCTATTCCTGATGGCTGCAACGGCCATGATGTGGGGGTGTGATGCAGTAAAGGCACAGACCCTCGAACCCGAATTCGAGGGAGAGGTCGTCGGCGTATTCCCCGACGGCTCGTCCAAGAAGCTCGAAAAACACAACGTGCGGATGCGAACGGGCGCCGGCGTCTACATCGCCGGATTCGCAGCCAGCAAATCCAAAACAAAAGTACTCGTGGAAGGCGGTTCGGCCAGCGTGCGGTTCGACGCAGCGCAACCGATCGCGCTCATCGTCCGCGCCAAGGACAATAAGGCCGACCCCATGTCCATCGTGCGCGTCTTCCGCATGAAGAGCACCAAGAAAAACCGGTCGGCGGTGATCTCGGCCGTCGGGTCGTTCTCGGTGAACTCCAACACGATGGACTACCTGCGGTTTTCGGCCGAGAAATACGGCGAAAGCTCCTACCGTCTGACCTTCGACGAACGCCCCGCAGGCGAATACGGCATCATCGTCTCGAACCCCAACAACGTGGACGAGAAGATGGTGATCGTCTCGGCGTTCGCCATCGACGGCGGAGCCGCGGCGAAAGAGTAAGCCGGAACCACACGGTTCCGATCAGTGCGGTGCAGAGCGATTCTGCACCGTTTTCGCTTATCGCGGAGCAGGTAAAGAGCCCGTGAGAATCGAAACGTCTTCGGTCAGTGCGGTGCAGATGTCGTGCATCGTGAAGAATCCCCGGATGGGTAGTCCTCGGCGGACGTCCCATTCGGGGATTCGAGGGATGTGCGGCAGGTGCGCCGCAATCATCGAAAACTAATTGATGTTGGGCAGGAACGAATAATCCTTCGCGTAGCCGAGCATCTGTCCCACGTAGTCGGCCGGGTAGGAGATCTTCACGTCGACGATCCTGCCGTCCTTCTCCACCAGTTCGTATTCGGGATTGACGAAACCGCCGTAAGGCTCGATGTCGAGCGCATAGTAGCGGTCGCGGACCTCCTTGTGCAGCTCGGGATCGACCGTGACGGCATACTGCTCGACCAGCGCCTTGCCGGCTTCGTAGTCGCCCTCGGACTTGATGCGCTGCACCTCGCGGAGCATCTGGCCGAACAGGTCGCGCAGTTTGCCGAAGTCGTTGACCACGGCGTAGGTCTTGCCGTTCTCCTTCACCAACTCGATCACCTTGTCGGCCTTGCCGCGCTCGTAGCACCACTCGCAGATCAGCTTGCGGTTGCGCATGTGCGACTCCTCGACGTTCTTGCCCGGCTCGATGCGCGCCAGCTGGGTCATCATGCCGTTGAGGATATACTTGGCATAACCCGCCTTGGCGACGTCGAGCGAGGGAATCAGCCCCAGTTCGACCAGCTTCGGATCGCCCAGGTAGTAAAGCCCGAACAGGTCGGCGCGGGTCTCTTCGAGCGTCGAGCCGTAGCTCTTCAGCTCGCCGCCCTTGACACCCGGAGCCAGCTGGCCCGAGCCGTGCCCCAGGCACTCATGCAGGTCGGTGTGCAGGTCGTCGGCCAGCTTGCCGTACCGCTCCATCCGCTCGCGGTCCTCGGCGCGGAGCACGAACTCCTCGTTGAAACCGTTGCCGTGAGCAGCCATGTCGTAGGCATAGGTGATGTTGTCGATGGTGACCGACTTCGAGCCGTACTCCTTGCGAATCCAGTCGGCATTGGGCAGGTTGATGCCGATGGGCGTCGCGGGATAGCAGTCGCCGCCCAGCATCGCCACCGTGATGACCTTGGCCGAAACGCCCCTCACGACCGGCTTGCGGTAGGCCTCGGCCACGGGCGAATGATCCTCGAACCACTGGGCGTTGTCGGAGATCACCTCCGTGCGGTGGCAGGCCTCGGTGTCCATGAAGTTGACGTTGGCCTCCCACGAAGCCTTGCGGCCCAGCGGATCGCCGTAGTCCTCGATGAAGCCGTTGACGAAATCGACGTTCGAAACGGTGTCCTTCACCCAGCCGATGTTGTAGCGGTCGAACTCTTTCAGATCGCCCGTCTTGTAGTAGCTGACGAGCGCCGCGATGTTGGTCTTCTGCGGCTCTTTGGCCACGGCCTGCGCCTTTTCGAGCCAGTAGACGATCCGCTCGATGGCCGGCGAATACATGCCGCCCACCTTCCAGACCCGCTCGTAGATGCGGCCCGTCTTCTCCTCCTTCACCAGCTGCGAGTTCAGGCCGTAGGAGACCGGCTCGGGATTGCCCGCATCGGCGGCGGCCATGTCGGCGTAGAACGCCTCGGCCTCGGCCTGGCTCACGTTGTGGTAGTAGTTGCTCGACGAGGTGAGCAGCAGGTCGTCGCCGGCCTTCTGGTTGAGCTTCGTCGGATAGAGCGCCGGATCGAAGATCGCCCGGCAGACCTCGCCGCGCAGGGAGTTCAGGGAGCCGAACTTCTCCTCGGGGATGGTCTCGATCGCGTCGAGCAGGTAGCCTTCGGTGAATTCGGGCACGAACTTGTCGTTCGAATAGTGGTGGTGGATGCCGTTGGCGAACCATACCTTCTTGAGATATTTCTCCAACGCCTTCCACTCGGCCGTCGTGCGGTCGCCCTTATAGTTCTCGTAAACCGTCTCCAGCGTGCGGCGCACGGGGAGGTTCACCGGGCAGTTCTGGTCGAAAAGAATGTCGCGGCCGCATTTGGCAGCCTCGGAGAGGTAATAGATCAGCTCCTTCTCTTCGAGCGGCAGGGCGTCGAAACCGGGAACTTCGTAACGGATGACCTTGATGTCGTCGAAACGGTCGACGATCCACGGCATATCGCCCTTGGGGCCACCGCCGCACGAGGTCAGTGCGGGAATGATGAGTGTCATAGATACAATAGTAAAAAGCTTTTTCATGCTCGTTCGAAATTAGTATTCCTACAAAAGTAATGCTTTTTCTGCGATTTTCCTTCTTTATGTCTGCGGGAATTTCTACCTTTGCCCCGCAACTCGTTTCAAGAAAGAGATGAAAGTATTTACAAGCGTCAAGGAACTTCGCGCCGAACTGGACCGGACGGAACAGTCGGGTATCGGCTTCGTACCCACGATGGGCGCCCTGCATGCGGGCCACCGCTCGCTCGTGGAGCGCGCCCGCAGGGAGAACGCCACGGTCGTCGTGAGCGTCTTCGTGAACCCCACGCAATTCAACGACAAGAACGACCTGCGGCACTACCCCCGCACCCCGGAGGCCGACCGGCGCCTGCTGGAAGAGGCCGGCGCGGATTTCGTGCTGATGCCTTCGGTCGAAGAGATATATCCCGAGGAAGACACCCGGATTTTCGATTTCGGGCAGATCGACAAGGTGATGGAGGGTGCGACGCGCCCCGGACACTTCAACGGCGTGGCGCAGGTCGTCAGCCGCCTGTTCGACATCGTGCGCCCGGCACGCGCCTACTTCGGGGAGAAGGATTTCCAGCAGATCGCCGTGATCAAGGCGATGACGGCCCAGTTGAAACTGCCGGTGGAGATCGTCGAATGCCCCATCGTCCGCGGAGAGGACGGACTGGCGCTCTCGTCGCGCAACACGCTGCTCGACGAGGCGCACCGCGCCGCAGCGCCGCACATCTACGCCACGCTGCGCGCAGCCGTGGAGAAATCGCACGAAATGACGCCCGCCGAACTGAAGGCATGGGTCACGGCAGAAGTGGAGCGCAACCCGCTGCTCAAGGTCATCTACTACCAGTCGGTCGACGCGCTGACGATGCAGGAGGTCGCCGCATGGAGCGACTCGGAGCGTATCCAGGGCTGCATCGCCGTACAGGCCGGGGAGATCCGTTTAATTGATAATATCTGTATCCGATCATGAAATTCCAGATTGAAGTCATCAAATCGAAGATCCACCGCGTAACGGTCACGCAGGCCGACCTGAACTACGTGGGGAGCATCACCATCGACGAGGCGCTCATGGAAGCCGCCAATGTGATCGAAGGCGAGAAAGTCCAGATCATGGACATCAACAACGGAGAGCGTTTCGAAACCTATGTCATCAAGGGCGAACGCGCAAGCGGCTGTATCTGCCTCAACGGCGCCGCCGCACGCAAAGTACAGGTGGGCGACGTCATCATCATCGCATCCTATGCGCTGATGGATTTCGAGGACGCCAAGCAGTTCCGCCCGTGGATCGTTTTCCCCGACACGGCGACCAACCGGCTCGTGAAATAACGCGCCCCGGCGCGGCGGCAGGCCAACCCGACACAAAATTTCCCCGAAAAGGGAGGTTTTTTCGTTTAATCCGTTATCTTTGCAGAAGATAACCCCTGCGGCGGCCGCGCGCCCCGGCCGGTCCGGACGAATCCGCCCGGCTCACCGGATAGTTCCGCCGCCGCAGGGCCAAGCACTCTTCGATGGACATAACCCTCTCCATAGCCGCCTTTGCGCTCTCGATACTGGGCATCATCGGCTGCATCGTACCGGCCCTGCCGGGCGTGGCGTTGAGCTACGCCGGACTTCTCTGCGCCTGGTTCACCTCCTACTCCCAGATGACCTCCGGGGCGATCTGGCTGTGGCTCGCCGTGACCGTCGCCGTGGGCGCCGCCGACTATTTCCTGCCCGCATGGATGACGCGGCGCTTCGGCGGATCGCGCTCGGGAGCCATCGGGGCCACGGCAGGCGTCTTCGCCGGGTTCTTCCTCTTTCCGCCCGTGGGGATCATCCTCGGCCCGTTCGCGGGCGCCGTGCTGGGCGAACTGCTCAACGACCGGAGCGACGTTCCGAAGGCTTTCCTCGTGGGATTCGGGTCGTTCCTCGCATTCGTCGTCGGCACGGGCGTCAAGCTGGCCGCCTCGGCAGGCATGCTGATCCATGTCGCGGCCGACACCTACCCCGCTCTCCGGGACTGGTTCGCAACCACTTTCTAAAACATATCGCATATGAAAAGGTTTCTACTACTAACGGCGGTCATCCTCGCGATGCTCGCTTCGTCTTGCAGCAAATACAAGTACGAAACGGTGTCGGGCGATCCGCTGAAAACCCGGATTTACACGCTTCCAAACGGCCTGAAGGTCTACATGAGCGTCATGAAGGAGCAGCCCCGCATCCAGACGGCCATCGCCGTGCGGGTCGGCGGCAAGAACGACCCCGCCGAGACGACCGGTCTGGCACACTACTTCGAACACCTGATGTTCAAGGGAACCGAAAAGTTCGGAACGTCCGACTACGCCGCCGAGAAACCCATGCTCGACGAGATCGAACGGCTCTTCGAGGTCTACCGCAAGACCACGGACGAAGCCGAGCGCGCAGCGATCTACCACCGCATCGACTCGATCAGCTACGAGGCTTCGAAGATCGCCATTCCCAACGAATACGACAAACTGATGGCCGCCATCGGCGCCAACGGGACCAACGCCTTCACGTCGCAGGACATGACCGTTTACGTCGAGGACATCCCTTCGAACCAGATCGACAACTGGGCTAAAATCCAGGCCGACCGCTTCCGCAATCCCGTGATCCGTGGCTTCCACACCGAACTGGAGACCATCTACGAAGAGAAAAACATGTCGCTGACGCAGGACGGCCGCAAAATCTGGGAGGCGATGGACGCCGCGCTCTTCCCCAACCATCCCTACGGCACGCAAACCGTGCTGGGAACGCAGGAGAGCCTCAAGAACCCGTCGATCACCAACGTCAAGAACTACCACAAGACCTACTACGTGCCCAACAACATGGCCGTCTGCGTCTCGGGCGACTTCGATCCCGACCAGATGATCGCAACGATCGACAAGTACTTCGGCGACATGCAGCCCAACCCCGACCTGCCGAAACTGGAATTCAAGCCCGAAGAGCCGATCACCGCGCCCGTGGTGAAGGAGGTCTATGGTCCCGAGGCCGCGCGCGTCATGCTGGGCTGGCGACTGCCGGCCGCAACGGATCCCTCGAACGACGTGGCGGACATCGTAGGTTCGGTCCTCTACAACGGGCAGGCAGGCCTGATTGACCTCGACCTGAACCAGCAGCAGAAGGTGCTCTCGGCTTACGGCTACGCCTCGACGCAACCCGATTACAGCTCGTTCCTCGTAGCCGGACGCCCCAAGACCGGGCAGTCGCTCGACGAAGTACGCGACCTGCTTCTGGCGGAAGTAGCAAAACTGCGGGACGGGGACTTCGATGAAAACCTGATCGAAGCGACCATCAACAACTACAAAATGCAGCTGATG
>ERZ506918.867-NODE-867-length-12462-cov-7.150318_pt1 | contig 12462 bp, 9 predicted proteins | sample MGYA00513975_ERZ506918 | MGnify/ENA metagenome assembly ERZ506918 | reverse complement strand
CCCGCAACCCCGCCATGGAGCAGGTGCTGCACCGCTTCACCAGTCAGGTGGACGAAAAGTACAGCCACATCGTAGGGCGCTTCCGCCGGGAGCTTACCCACCCCCAGCGCACGCAGGAGACCGAGCTTGGCAACCTGTTTGCCGATATCTTTACCCGCAGCCTTGGGGTGGATGTGATGCTGATCGGCTCCGGCAGCATCCGGGCCGAAAAGCTGGGCCCCATCGTTACCTACGGCGACCTTATCGAGGGCTTCCCCTACGATGACGGCGTATTCATGTTCAAGGTGACCGGCCAGCAGCTGCGCCAGATGCTCCATTACATGCTGCGGGAGGAAGCCTACACCGGCCATACGGAGTTCTACCAGCTGCCCTCCACCCTGCGCCTGCGGTACGACCGCCGCAAGGGCGATTTTGATTACTTTACCTACTGCGGCAGAGAGGTGGGCAAGGAGATCGGCGATGACGCCCTGTTCACCGTGGGCATGCAGAACTACCACTTTAAAAACATCGAAAGCTTTTTCAATATCTCCTACGACACCCTCTGCAAGATCCAGAAGCCCCGTAGCGTGGCAACCTCCTGTCAGGATATCCTGATGGAGTATTTCCGGGAGCACGAGATGCTGGACGCGGTGGTGGACGGCAGAATGACCATTCTGCCCCCCACGGCAAGGGAAGGAGACTGACCCATGCGCACAGAAAGGAGGAGACGACCCATGCGCACTTTCTCGCTGGTGCTGCTGGGGCTGGCGGTGGGGGCGGCACTGCTCAGCCGCAGCCCCAGCAGCACCGCCCCAACACCCCCGGAGCCTGCGGCTTCTGCCCCGACGCTGGCTGACCTTGAAACGTTGGAGTTCTGGGAGCAGGGCAGCTATATCCAGCCCATCTCCCGCACCTGCCTCACCCGCACCCCCGAGGGCACCCGGGTGGAGCTGGAGCTGTACCACGAAGAAGTGTATCAGGAGCAGGCCGGGCCGGAACTTTTGGAACAGGCCAAGGCCATTCTGGAAGAGTACGGCGTGGGCGGCTGGGCAGGCTTCTCCGGCCACGACCCCAACGTGCTGGACGGCAGCAGCTTCCGGCTGGAAGCCGCCCTTGCCGACGGCACCCGCATCGAAGCCCACGGGGAAAACAGGTTTCCCCCAAACTACCGGGACGTGATGAGCGCTCTGGACGACCTTACCGCCGCCGCTCAGAAAAACGCCCTGCAGCAATACACCCCATAACAGAAAGGAGCACACCATGAAACAACGATTCTCAAAACGAACGCGCCTTGTCAGTGCCCTTTTGACGCTGGCTATGGTGTTCACCTTTTTGCCCTTCAGCGCCTTTGCGGCGAACACAGAAATTGATTTTAATTCGCCGGATTTTAAGCTTAATTTCCCGGATGAGGAATTTCGGCGCTTTCTCAAAGAATGCTGTGACAAAAACGGCGATGGCAAGCTCGATGTGGATATCAAGAATATGACGATTCCAACCAGTTATGCAATCAAAAGTCTTGAAGGAATCCGTTTCTTTGAAGATCTCGAAAAGCTGGATTGCCACGGTATCGGCTTGACAACACTTAATGTTGGCAAAAATTTCAAACTGAAGGAGCTGGATTGTTCCCAGAATCAACTGAAAAAGTCGGTTGATATTCTTTCAAGCGGACTGAAAAAACTGAATTGCTCCAATAATAAACTGACCTACATGAATCTGGGCATTCTCTATGGGCTGAATCTTGAGGAGGTGAATTGCTCCAATAACAAAATAACGAATATCGTAATGGATAGCGTGGGGGAACTGGTCAAATTTGATTGTTCCAACAACGACCTGATGACGTTGGATGTCAGCCAATGCTTCAAGCTGGAAGAACTGAATTGCTCTGGAAATCAATTGATGGAGTTGGATGTCGGGCACCAGACGCAGCTGACACAGCTGGATTGTAGCAATAATAAATTGACAGAACTGAACGTGAAACAGAATGGCGGCTTGATATCTTTGATATGCAATGATAATCAGCTGACAACGCTGGACCTGAGCCAAAATCACAGTTTGAGTAAACTGAATTGTGCAAAAAATCGGTTGGCTTGTGTAGACGTTACTGGAATCAGCGGCGGTACGATAACGGCTAATGGCAACAGGCGTCCCATTGCTGTCCGTACAGACGGAACGTTTGACCTGAACACCCTGCCCGGCTTTGACGTGAGCAGGGCAACCGGCTGGAACGGCGGCACTGTTTCCGGCACGATGCTAAGTGTGAATGCGGGCGCAAACGAGGTGAGCTACCAATACAATTGCGGCAATGGAGTAAAGCCCACATTCATCTTTGAAACCAGTCTGCCCATCAATGAGAAAAATTTCCCCGACGCTAACTTTAGAAAGTACATCAAGGGCAACATAGCAGGTGGCAGAGATGTCCTCACGGTGGAAGAACGAAGCAAAGTCAAAATAATCAATATCAATAAAAAGGATATCAGTGACTTAAAAGGCATTGAGGCGTTCCCTAACCTGACCGAATTGGATTGCGGAAACAATTCTATCCAGAAATTAGACCTGAGACAGAATCCAAAGCTGAAAACGTTGAAATGCAATAAGAATCAACTGACCCAGCTGGACCTGAGCAAGAACCCGGATATCGACTATCTGAATTGTTCCGAGAACCAGTTGGAACAACTGGATGTATCGCATCTGAAAGATTTGGTGATGCTCAATTGCTCGCACAACGATCTGGAGCAACTGGATGTCAGAAATAGTAAATTTCTGGAAACACTTTACTGTTCCTCGAATCGGTTGACAGAGCTGGACGCAGATGTGGCCCATAAGTCCCGTCTGGTAAGTGTAGAATGCCAAAACAACCAGCTGACATCGCTGATTCTGGGCCAAAATAAACTGCTGAAGAAACTGAATTGTGCCAACAACCAGTTGACCCAGCTGAATTTGAACAATATGAATTCCTTGAAGGAGCTGAAGTGCCAAAACAACCAGCTGACCGCGTTGGACGTCAGCAGCAGTCCAAACTTGACTACATTGGTGCTTAAGAATAACCATCTCACCAGCCTGAATTTGGATAACAATCCGAATCTCAATTTCACTTATACGGATATTTACCATTCCGATTTTAATAATGTTTACACCGTTACCCTGAACCCTGACCGTACGTTTGACCTGAACACTCTGCCCGGGAACTTTGATATAAACCGGGTTACTGGATGGGTCAATGGCACAGTCAAAGGGAACATTCTGACGGTCAATGAAGGCACAAACGTAGTGTACTACGGTTATCAGTGCAGAAGTAACATGTTGGACGTAAGTTTCACACTGGATGTGACTGGCACCGGCGGCACCGTTCCCCCGGTAACGCCTCCGAAACCCCCGGTAACGCCTCCGGAACCCCCGGTGACGCCTCCCTCCGGCGGCGGTGACGGCGGCGGTGCGGTCGTCATCGTGGCAGCGGCTGGCGCAGTGGCGGCTGGCGTTGTAGGCTACGGCGTGTACAACTATGTTTCCGGCCAGAAGCTGCAAGCCCTGCTGCCGGAAGGCGTGGCTGCACCCGAGAACCGCGCCCAGACCGCGCTGCTGCTGTGGAACACCGCAGGCCGTCCCGAGCCTGCCGAGGCCCCGGCCTTTGCAGACGTGGCAGACCTGGATACCGCTAAGGCAGCCCAGTGGTGCGTGGAGCAGGGCCTGATGAAGCGCCGCCTGAACGGCAAATTTGCCCCGGGCAGCAGCATCCCGGCCTATCAGGTGCTGAACGCCTACCGCAAGCTGGCAGGGTAAAACCTCTCAGTCTCGCTTCGCCCGGTAGCTCCCCTGACCGGGGAGCCAAGAACGCGGGCGTGTTCCGGCAAATGACATCAAAACGCAGCCGATGCCCTGACTTTCCCATCAGGAGAGGGGGCGCGGCATAAAAAATAAGCATCCGCAGCGCACTGCGCCTGAGCTGAAGCAGCCCGGCCATGCGCTGCGGATGCTTTTGTTGTGCGGCGGGGCACGCCGCCAAAAACAAAAAATCCGAACCCTTCTCTTTCGAGAAAAGGTTTGGATCTTCCTTGTCTGGTGCGAGTAGTGATACAGAACTTTTTGAAAACAATCGTAGTACGATGGCATCGACGGCCATGGCTCATATGCTGCGTAAGGATAAATACATAGTCTGAATTTTCTACAGGATGAAAATCTTGACTTTTTGGTGTACCATCTAGTACCATTATCGATGGATATGCATCTTTGATGTTCTTTCTTAGTTGCTCGTGTCCTCCAACAGTAATAATCTTGTACTTGGCAATCTCCTCTTGTTTGTCACTTTCTACTGCCTGAACATCAGATTCATCTGCGCCAATATTTTGTTCAAAGAAAAAGTTTCGCAGCCGTTCGAGTTCGGGTTTCATTTGTTCATAAGCCCTAATTTGCTCGTTAAGAATCCTTAGTTGTTCTTCATAACGTGCTTCCACTTTCTTTACTGCACTTAAATCATTTTTCTGATATGCCGTGATTTTTGCTTTTAATGTGTCATTCTTTGCTCGTTCCGCATCCAATTGATATTTTAGTTCTTCAACTTCATTACGCAGATGATCAACCTGCTTCTGTTTACCACGGACTGCCACCAAAAAACCATTGCCTTTTTGACCAAAGATACTCACAAAAATTTTCCACCTTGAAATTACCCGAATAGCGTTGAATGAACACAAATGGATTGTGTATAACAAAAATTGCGACAGGCATCTCGTTTTCTTCCCATGTACGAGAAAAAGGCCACCTTCCGGTGACCTTTTTCAATAGTCTGAAGTACAGGCAATGGCTGTACTTCTTTTTGGTATTCTTATGCGAAGATTCAGGTTTCGCCACCGCGGTTAAAACTGCGCCGGTTGTTGGGAAACCAAATGGCAGGGGTGAACACAGCCAGTCCCACCGCTGTGGTATCCCCGGGGTTGGAAACGATGTGAGGCAGGTTGGACTGCACCACAGTGGTGTCCCCGGCGTTCAGGCGGATGGTCTCGGACTCCACCAGTACATCCAGCTGCCCCTGTTCCAGCAGCAGGATTTCCTCACTGGGATGGATCACCGGCAGGTCGCCGTCCTTACAGTGGGGTTCCAGCTCAAAGCGTATGACCAACGACTGAGGTACAAAATCTCCGTTGGGCATGGGCGTAAGCAGATGATACCGTATATTGGAATTGGGCTGGGAGAGGATCATCATATCCGCCTGACGGGTTGTCAGGCCAGTGTTGTGCTCACCTCCCATAAACAGATAGGTGGGGATGTCCAGAGCGGCGCTGAGTTTGCGCAGGGTGGACAGGGACGGGTCGGTGAGATTGCGCTCGATTTGGGAGATATACCCGATGGACAAACCAGTCTTTTCGGCCAGTTCTTTGAGGGTGATTCCCCGTTTTTTCCGAATATTTCGAACGTGTTCGCCCAGCATAAGACCTCCCGCTTTTTCGTAAAAAGTTTATTTACAGTATATCACAAAATGCCCTGTACGTAAATAAGCGAGAAAATATTCGATATTTATAAAAGTTTTACAAAGAAAATCAGATAATTTCGTGCTTATCCTATAAAATACTCTGAAAAATGTGAAAAAAATAGAAAAGCTCTTGACAAAAATTTTAGAAATAGTAAAATTTCTATAAAAATTCATAAAAAATTTATAAAAATTATTATGCAGGAGGAACCCTATGAAAATCACAGATGTAAAGGTAGAAACCATCCGTATCCCCATGAAAAAGCCCTTCCGTATTGCTTTTGCGGTACAGGATCATTCGCTGAATGTGCTGGTGAAGATCTCCACCGACGAAGGTCTGTGGGGCATCGGTGAGGCCGCGCCCTTTGAACCGGTGACCGGCGAGAGCGCGGCCACCGTTCTGGAAGCGCTGAAACTGTTCCGCACCGGATTGATCGGCATGGATCCGCTGGATATTGAGGGCATCCACAGGATGATGGACCGCCTGCTGTCAGGCAACACCTCGGCAAAGGCCGCAGTGGATATTGCCCTGTACGATATCAAGGGCAAACTGATGGGTCAGCCTCTGTACAAGGTGCTGGGTGGCAGCGTGAACCAGATCGTCACTGACATGACGGTGGGCATTGACACACCGGAGGCTATGGCCGCCGAAGCCCGGGAACGGGTGGAAAAGGATGGCTTCACCATTCTGAAAATCAAGGCCGGCATCAACCCGATCGAGGATATCCAGGCATTGACCCTGATTCGTCAGGCGGTGGGCCCCAACATCCGCCTGCGTGTGGACGCCAACCAGGGTTACACTGTCAGCGATGCGGTGCGCACCCTGAAAGCCTTTGAAAAGCTGGGCGTGGAAGCGGTGGAACAGTGCCTGCCCAGCTGGGATCTGGACGGTATGCGCTTTGTGCGTTCCAAGGTGGACTTGCAGGTCATGCTGGATGAGTCGGTCCACACCCCCATCGACGCAGCAAAGGCCTGCAAGATCGATGCTGCAGACATTATCAACATCAAACTGATGAAGTGCGGCGGCCTGTACCCGGCGGAAAAGATCAACGCCATTGCCGAGGCAAACCATGTGCAGTGCATGGTGGGCTGCATGCTGGAGACCAAGGTAGCCATTGCTGCCGGTGTGAGTCTGGTTGCCGCCAAGCAGAACATCACCGAGGCGGACTGCGACAGCTTTATGTACGCCGTGGACCCCGAGATGGGTATGCCCGGAGGTTTTGCCGTGAATGGCGGCGTCTACACCCTGTCCGACAAACCGGGCCTTGGCATCGATATTGATTTTTAAGCGGGATCCCGCAGAGAGGTGTATTATGCCGAATACGATTTTTTCCTCCGAAGGCGCGCTCCTGTTCATCATGGTCGCCATGGTCGCACTGGGATTCTGGCTGCAGCGGTTCAAGGCGTTCAAAACGCTGGGTCCGGCCCTGACGGTTATCATCATGGGTATCGTGTTGTCCAACCTGCGGATCGTGCCTACCTCCAGTGCTACCTATGATGCCGTCAGCAGCTACTGTGTGCCGTTGTCCATTTCCATCTGCCTGCTGAGCCTGGACCTGAAACAGATGCGCAAATTATCCAAGGAACCGGTCATTGCGTTGGTCTCGGCCATATTCAGCGTCTGCGTGACAGCTTTGGTGTTCGGCGTACTGTTCGCCGACAAAATCAACGAGGGCTGGAAGGTGGCCGGTATGTTCGTGGGCACCTACACCGGCGGCAGTTCCAACCTGACCGCCATCGCTGTAGGCCTGGATGCCAGCAAGACCACCATCGCCTCGGCCAATGCCGCCGACTATGTGGTGGGCATCCCCACGCTGATCCTGATGTTTGCTGCCCCCGCCCTGTACAAGAGTTCCAAATGGCTGAAAAAGCTGTGGCCCTATGAAATGAGCGAGCCGGAACTGCTGGGGGATGGCAGCCACGAGGAACTGATGACTTCCAAGGAATGGTCCATCCAGGAAATCGCCTGGTTGCTGGCCATCGGCTTTGGCACCGTGTGGGCTGCCACCAGCATCTCCTCGATGGTATTCGGAGCAGGGTTCCGAAGTGCAGGTCGCATCCTGCTCATCACCACCTTCTCCATCATCCTAGCACAGGTGCCAGCCGTCCGCAAGCTACGCGGCAACTTTGACCTGGGCCTTTTCGTAGCGTTGCTGTTCCTGGTGACCATCGGCTTTGCGGTGGACCTGAAGCAGTTCTTCGGATCCACCTTCTACATCACCCTGTTCTGCTTCTGTGTCATCGCCTGTTCCATTCTGCTGCACCTGCTCATCACCCGGCTGCTGAAAGTCCGTTTTGAGTATGTGCTGCTGTCCATCGTAGGCTGTATCTCAGATGGCCCCACCGCCGCCCTCATCGCCTCCAGCGCCCAGTGGAAGACCCTTATCAACATCGGCTTGCTCATGGGCGTACTGGCCGGTGCTCTGGGCAACTATGTGGGCATCGGTGTAGCCTATGCCATCCGTGCTTTCATCGGCGCCTGAACGGAAAACGGGAGAGACGGAAATGCGTAATTTTGACTTATATGTTTCAGGTATCCTGTACGGCAGACTGCGGCTGGGCGACGGCACACCCCAGATCCAGAAACTGGACGTGCATACCGGCGCGCTGCTGGACTGGCAGGACCTGACTGAACAGGACCGGGATTTTTACCGTTTCTTTGTGAAGATGGACTTTGCCGCTCTGGGGCAGAACCTGTCCCATTACGAGTCGGGGCTGCATGGCACCGGGGAAGTTTCCCTGTGCGGCGAGCGCTACACCAGCGAAGACGGCTGCAGCTACCTGCAGCGGGATGTAAAATTCCCTAACAACAAACAGATGAAAGAAGGGCGGCTGATCGCCGTCACCTGCCCTGCCCGGGAGATGGTCACGGTGCTGGTGGAACCCGGTGCCGAGGAGGAGACCATCCTGCGCCTGTGGCGCTCGACCTGGCCGGAGGAACAGCTGTTCCCGGTAGAACATGCGCTGACCTTCCCAGTGCCCATGCGGGACGGGGTACATCTTTCCACCGACGTATACCTGCCTAAAAACTGCAGTACCCCGGTGCCCGCAGTGCTGGTACGCACCCCCTACGGCAAAGAGGACGGCTGTGAGGTATACTACCGTTACGTTCAGCGCGGCTACGCGGTGGTAGTACAGGATGTGCGCGGCCGAAACGCCAGTGAAGGCGAATGGCTGCCCAACTACCACGAGGTGGAGGACGGCGACGATACTCTGAACTGGATCGCCGCCCAGCCATGGTGCAGCGGACGCATCGGTATGGTGGGCGGGTCCTACCTGGGTTATGTACAGTGGGCGGCCGCTGCCAGCGGCAACCCCCACCTGAAAGCTCTGATCAGCGTAGTCTGCGCGGGCAGCTCCTTTGTGGATCTGCCCCGCCGGGGTGGGTCTTTCACCTCGGGCATGCTGGCCTGGGCCTTTGCGGTGTCTCAGAAAACCTTCCACCCTGAGCTGATGGAACGCGATGACTGGGAGAAAGTGCTGAACATCCGCCCCCTGACCGACCTGCCGAAAAAAGCTCTGGGGTACGATGTGCCCTTCATCACACGGTGGCTGGAACCCAGTGACTACAACGATTTCTGGCGTATGTCCAACTGGCAGGAACGCTCCGTCGGGGCGCAGATCCCGGCGCTGATTCAGTCCGGCTGGTTTGACGACAACGGCATGGGTACCACCGAAGCTCTGGAACTGGTCCATGACTTCCCTCGGGGCATGCGCAAGGTCATTCTGGGACCCTGGCAGCACAGCGGCAACAGTAAGTACGACATGCACGGGGTATCCTTCGGCAGCCAGGCGCTGCGCTTTGATCTGGACTGGCTGTATTTCCGATGGTTTGAGCATCACCTCAAGGAAGTGGACAACGGCATCGACCAGACTGCCCCGGTAGAATACTACACCCTGGGCCAGGAGGTATGGAAGACCGCCGAAAACTGGCCAGTGCCCGAGACCCGGGTCACCCACCTGTATCTGGATAGTGACGGCCATGCCAACACCTCTGCCGGGGACGGGCGGCTGACTTTTGCCAAGCCGGAGCGGGAGAACTGCGATGGTTACGCCTATGACCCCGAACATCCGTCCCAGCACATCATCGATATGTCGGAGAACGAGATCGAAGTGCCAGAGGACTACACCCGGGAGGAACTGCGTCAGGACCTGCTGTGCTACACCTCCCCTGTGCTGAAGGAAAACCTGGTTCTGACCGGTGATATGACGGCGGAGTTGTATATTTCTTCTGACGCGCCGGATACCGACTTTGTGGTGCGTGTTACTGATGTGGATGAGAACGACCGGTCCATCAAACTGGCGGATGGCCTGCTCAGCGCCCGATACCGTAATGGCTTTGCCCGGTCGGAGTTTTTGCAGGAAGGCGAGATCGTCTGCCTGAAGATCCGCACCACCAAGTTGTCCAATTGCTTCCGGAAAGGCCACCGCATCCGGGTGACTGTCACCTCTAGCGCCAAGAATTTCATCTTCCCCAACAGCAACACCCGGGAAGGTTTTGCTTCCGCCCGGACCGTGGTGGCCCATAACCGGGTATACCACGGTGGATTGCACGCCTCCCGCCTGACGGTGCGGGTGGAACCCTAAACTATGGAATGCCCTCCCTGTCAGCGGAAGCGAACAGATTACATTCTGCTCCGCAACCATCAAGCCTCGGCCAGAAAAGGCCGGGGCTTTTCATGTCTAGGAGGTTATCGGCTGAAGAACGGCAGGCTCTTTCGGAACTGAATCGCATTTTGTCCGAGACTCCGCAATGGAGCGGCGAAGAAGAACTGCGCCATGACGTAGAAAACATCGGCGGCAGGGTGCGTTTTTGCCACTTTTGGGATGAGCACTACTCCATGGTGCAGTTGACAGAAGATTGCAACGGAAAATACTCCACGGCCTACGTTCTGGATGCAGAACCCACCCCGGATGTGCGTAAGGTGGCGGCATTGCAGGCACAGAAAGAACTTGCGGACTGTATGCAGGTGTGGGGCGTTTCGCTTCTGAACACGACTGTGCCGGAACAGATGAAGTATGCTTCTTTGGCAGAAGCCGCTTCTCACCTCATGCAAGTTCTTAACGACCCGGAGCACATCACCGGGTAAAAAGCGTCCCGTCGGGACGCGCAGCCTGCATTGGGAAGTGCAGATCAAAGGGGTTTGGGGCATTCCCCAACAAGCGTTTTGCAACGCAAAATAAGCAGATGTATATACGTCTGCACTGCTTGCTGGTACAATGTCATCGATGAAACAAAAATAGTTTCATCAAAGACGGTTATATGGTTGTGCCGATTTCCAAAACATAGTAATATTGAAGTACTAACTGGGGCTGAAAGTGGCAAAACTGCTTGCTTGGTTTCCATTCAGGAATTACTAACAGCGTAGACCGTCCGTTCGCTTCGTATACCGTCAGCGTCACAAATTGACACCAATTTATCATTCTTCACGAAGTATGTGCTAAAATCTCTTGACAGCATATCACAAAATATGTTATCTTTTGTGAACATCCTTGAAAAGATATGACCTTTTCTGGGGACCGAACACAAACCGATTTTTCTCTGGAGGAAAGACCCATGAAACAGGAGATCATCCGCAAACTGAGCGCTGCCGTGGCCATGAGCCTCGTTGTTGGCGTCTCTCTGGCCGCCTGCGGCGGCGGCAGCAGCTCCACCGCCGCTGGTGCGACTAAGACCGGCTCTGCCGAAGGCTTTGGCGGTGCTGTCACCGCCACCCTGACCGTGGATGCCAACGGCACCGTTACCGACTGCAAGCTGGAAGGCGCACAGGAGACCGAGAGCATCGGCGGCGCTGCACTGGAAGAGCTGTCCAAGCAGGTCGTGGCCGCCAACGGCCCCGCCATCGACGGCGTTGCCGGTGCCACGGTGACCACCAAGGCCGTCCGGAAGGCCGTTGCCGCCGCACTGGGTGTGGAGCTGGCCGAAGAAGCCCCCGCCGACTCTGCTGCCGCAGCCCCCGCTGAGCCCGCCGCCATCGTCCCGGTGGAAGGCGGCATCCAGATCGGTCAGGCCTATGCTGCCGCCCACGGCACCAAGTGCTTCACCGAAGCGGTGGCTGTGGTGAAGGATGACGTCATCCTCGCCGCCTACCTCGACGATTTTCAATTCACCAGCACCGATGCAGGCGTGACCGCCGTGCCCAACTCCGACTCCGACTTTGCCGCAGGCTACGCCGAGGGCAAGGTGCTGATGTCCAAGCGGGCCAACGCCGATTATTACAGCAAGATGATGGCTGAAAAGGGCGGCTCCACGGTCGCTCTGGATGCAAACTTCGACGCCATCCAGAACTTTGCCGTCGGCAAGACCATCTCCGAGCTGGAGGATGTGGCCGCCAAGGGTGCCGAGGCTGTGGACGCCGTCTCCGGCGCAACGCTGGTGGATACCGCCGGTTATCTCTCTGCCATCGTGGATGCCGCCAAAAACGCCCAGACCACGCAGGCCGTGGAGTTCAACGGCAGCTCCGAGGACCTGAAGCTGAATGTGGTCTATGGGGCCGCACACGGCACCAAGTGCTTCACCTCCGGCGCTGTCGCCACCGCCGGGGACACCATCGTGCTGAGCTACATTGACGAGTTCCAGTTTGCCGGTTCGGACGCCGGGGTCGTCGGTGTGCCCAACTCCGATTCTGACTTCGGCGCAGGCTACGCCGAGGGCAAGGTGCTGATGTCCAAGCGGGTCAACGCCGATTACTACAGCAAGATGATGGCCGAAAAGGCTGGTTCCACCGTTTCGCTGGATGCCAACTACGACGCCATCCAGAACCACGTGAACGGCATGAGCATTGCCGACGCCGAGGCTCTGAGCAAAGATGAAAAGGCTGTGGACGCCGTTTCCGGTGCCACGCTGGTGGATACTGCCGGCTACGTTGGTGTGCTGGTGGATGCCGCAAAGTAAGGCAAGAAAAATAACGTTCCTCTGAACACAGCAGCGCCCGCCGGGAAATCTCCCGGCGGGCACTGCTTATTTATTATACTCTGCATGAGCCGCCTCCTTCCTTACGCAAACACGCCGAACAGCTTCGCCA
>ERZ506918.849-NODE-849-length-12588-cov-5.311258_pt1 | contig 12588 bp, 9 predicted proteins | sample MGYA00513975_ERZ506918 | MGnify/ENA metagenome assembly ERZ506918 | reverse complement strand
AAGAATTAACGAATATCAGCGAGAAGTCCTTGATGGAATTAGAAGATATTGTGAATGAGGAGATGCTTACAGTAGAAGATGTCAATGAAATGCTGGAGCATACGGATAAAGGAAGAACAAAGCAGACAATCAGAAATTGTGTAACGGTACTTCAAAATGATCCAGTGCTGAAAAAAGCAATTAAGAGGAATGAACTTTCCGGAAGAATGGACATTGTGAAAGAGGTGCCTTGGGAACGGAGAAGCGAGAGCCTCACAGTGACAGATACGGACGATAGTAATCTAAAGATGTATCTGGAAGATAATTATGAGATTACTAGTGAACGAGTAATAAAAAAAGGAGTGGATATTGTTTCCAATGAAAATAAGTATCATCCGATTCGAGATTATCTGGAAAGCCTAACGTGGGATGGCGTTCCACGCATTGAGAATTTACTTCCACGGTTTCTTGGAGCTGAAAAGAGCAGTTATACGACTGGTGTGATGAAAATGCATATGCTGGCAGCAATATCTAGGATATATGAACCAGGAATAAAGTATGATATTATGCTTTGCCTGGTAGGAAGTCAGGGAGCCGGAAAATCTACTTTTTTCAAATATCTAGCGATAAATGACGATTGGTTCAGTGACAATCTGGATCACCTGGATGATGAAAATATTTATCGGAAATTACAGAACCATTGGATTATAGAGATGGGAGAAATGAAAGCAACTGTTACTGCAAAGAACATTGAACAGATCAAATCGTTTCTAAGCAGACAGAAAGAAACTTACAAAGTTCCTTATGAGGTTTATCCAGAGGACAGACCACGACAGTGTGTATTTTGCGGAACATCGAATGACCTGAATTTTCTTCCATTGGATAGAACCGGAAACAGGAGATTTGCCCCAGTTATGACAGATATAGCAAAATCAAAAGTTCATATTCTAGAAAATGAAGAAGAGAGCAGAGCTTATATTGTACAGGCATGGGCAGAGGCTATGGTGCTTTACCGACAGGGAAATGTATACCTCAGTTTTACAAAAGAGATTGAGGAAGAAGCGAAGAAACTGCAGAAAGAATTTATGCCGGAAGATACAAATGCAGGAATTATCCAGGCGTTTCTTGATGACTATGAAGACGATTATGTATGTACAAAGCTTTTGTTTGATGATGCACTGCATCGGACAGGTGAGATGAAACAATGGGAAAGCAAAGAAATCGCAAATATTATGAACAATGCAATAGAAGGATGGAAACAACATGGTACTCACCGTTTTGGAAAGGAATATGGCATCCAGCGGTCATGGAAACGAATAGAAGGTACTGAGAAAAAAGACAAGGACGGATTCATGGAAGTGCCGAAACAATTGGAGATACCGTTTGAGTAAAGATTATTGTAAACGATGCAAACGGAACTTTTGGAAAAAACTTAAAAAGTTAAGTTTTAAAATGTTTTTGCCTATGTTTACAGCTTTCGTTTACAAGATGATATCGGATGAAATATAAGCCGACCAACGGGAGGAATAGCACCGCAGGTCGCAAGGGGACTTTTGATGGACGGTACGGCTGTCGAAAGTGCTTTTGCGTTACTTTTGACAAAAGTAACAAAACCGCCGTATCCGGCGATAAATATATTTTGTGCCATAATTGGCAGAGATACAAATTTATGTGTCCTATCGGGCACTAGTTTTAGAGAGAAAGGAGAAGCGTATGATGATGAAACGAACAATGTGTGGTATGGTTGGGCCAGGTTCACTGGCTCACAATAGAAGGGTATTTAAAACGGAAAATGTGAATCCGGAAAGAACCCAATATAATATCTGTTACCGAGATGAAAATCTGAAAGAAGTTTACAAAGAGTTGTTTGATGAGGCTGTGGAGAGATACAATGTTGGAAAACGAAATGATCGAAAGATTACTAATTATTATGAAAAGATACGGCTTGGAAAACAGGAAAAGCTTTTTCATGAAGTAATCTTTCAGGTCGGAAATTGTGGAGATATGGCAGTAGGGACGGAAGAAGGAGAGTTAGCTGTAAAGGTATTGGATGATTTTATAAAAGATTTTGAAAAAAGAAATCCTACACTTCGGTTATTTAATTGCTATTTACATCTAGATGAGTCTACTCCACATTTGCATGTTGATTTTGTTCCATATGTGAGTGGGTGGACTGGAAAAGGCATGGACACGAAAGTTTCTTTAAAGCAGGCATTAAAAAACCTTGGATTTCCAGGCGGAAGTAAACGTGACACAGAACTTAACCAGTGGATTAATCATGAAAAAGAAGTTTTGGCAGAAGTCGCTAAAAAGCATGGAATTGAATGGGAACAGAAAGGCACACATGAAGAACATCTGGATGTTTATAATTTTAAGAAGAAAGAACGTAAGAAGGAAGTGCAGGCTCTGGAGCAAGAAAAAGAATACCTGACAGCGGAAAACGAAAGTTTAGCTTTCAAGATTTCAGAAGTAAAAGCTGATATTGAAAAGTTGGAAGATGAAAAGCTTCAGTTTAAAAAAGATAAAGATGCTGCAGAAAAACGTGCGAAGAAAGCAGAAACAGAATTGAAAAAACTGGAGGACAGAAGAGAATTCCTGCAACCAGTGATGGATAATGTCAGCAAGGAAATAAAAGAATACGGAATGATCAAAACATTTCTGCCAGAAGCTACTACGTTAGAACGTGCGGTAACTTATCGGGATAAGAAAATCAAACCATTATTCATTGAAATGAAAAATAAAATCGGTGCGATGGCGGCACAGGTGAAAGAACTCACTAGAGAAAGAGATAACTGGAAAAGTAAGTTTCAGAAGAAAAAGCAGGAGCATGAGAATACAAAAAAGGAACTGGCGGAAGTTCAGAAGGATTATCAGAAGTTATCCAGTGATAAAGAAATACTGCAGGGACTTGCGGACAGATACAATCGACTTTTACGTATGTTAGGGAAAGATATGGTAGAAAGACTGGTGCAGGACGATATCCGGATGCAGGAGGAACTTGAAGCGAAAAAGCATAAAGAGCAGATGCCGAAAAAAATAAGTGATTGTATACCGTGGGCGAAAGAACGAAGTGAAGAACACAATGCACAAATTAAGAAGAATAAAGCAAAGTACAGAGGAATGGAGTTATAAGAATATGAAGAAACAAATTTATGATGAAAAGAACGGACTGAGTTACACATTGCATGGAGATTATTATCTACCAGACCTAGAAATCAATGAGGAAGAACCCGCATATGGGAAATATGGAATAATGCGAAAACAGTTTTTGAAGGAGCACAGGAGTGCCAGGTATCAGTATCTGGTACTGACCGGGAAACTGATGGAGCATTTGAATCAGATTGATAAAGAGGTCAGAGAAAAAGTTGAGATGCTGGTGGAGCAGACGGCTGGACAATGGGGAGTGACAGAAGAATTGAAGATGCAGGATCAGATGGAATGGGTGAGGAGGATGAATAATATTAAGAATGTTGCGGAAGAAAGGGTGTTATTGGAAATAATTTATGCATAAAGAACACATATAAAAGAAAATCGAATATGATATGAGAAAGGGCACGTTGATTAAAAACGTGTCTTTTTTCTGTTTGCAGGGAATTGAATAGTGGCTGTTAGTTTGATACAATAAAATGGATTATACGGTATTGAGGGTGAGAAAATTATGCCGACGAAAGAACCGCGTTTTCATGGCGAAGTTACAGAAAAAAGTCATAAAAACATGAGTAAAATACGTGGAAAAGATACAAGTATAGAGATTGTGTTGAGAAAGGCATTATGGCATAAGGGATTTCGTTATCGAAAAAATTACAAGGGATTGCCGGGGAGACCGGATATTGTTCTGACGAAGTATCGTATTGCCATTTTTTGTGATAGTGAATTTTTCCATGGAAAAGATTGGGAAATACTGAAGCCACGATTAGAAAAAGGAAAAAATCCAGATTATTGGGTTAAGAAAATAGAGCGGAATATCCAGAGAGATGAAGAAAAGGACCATCAATTAAATTTTATGGGATGGACTGTGATACATTTCTGGGGAAAAGATATTCTGAAAGATACAGAACAGTGCGTTAGAGTGATAGAAGAGACGATATTTGATCAGAAACTGGAAGAAGTAAACGATGAAGAGGAAATGTAATGATGAATTATTTGGAAGAGTATGATGAAGCGGATCCTATTTCAATTGAAACATATGCAAAAAGGTTGATCGGAAAAACATTTGCAGATGTGTGTAAGCAGGATGACATCACCAAAGCTATGGTTGTCAGGGAGACAACAAATTATGAAGTAAAGCACGAGAACAAGAAGCGAAAAGGTGGTTTAGGAGAACTGATAGAAGAGAGATTCTTTCACTATCAAACGAATAATGATGCACGTCCGGATTTTGATAAAGCAGGTGTAGAACTAAAAGTAACACCGTATAAACAAAATAAGAATGGGACACTGGTAGCCAAGGAAAGACTGATATTGACCATGATTGATTATTTCTCAGTTGTTGATGAAACATTTGAAGATAGTCACATGTGGCAAAAGGCTCGCTTGATTTTACTGGTGTATTATCTGTATCAACAAGAGATAAAGAACCGGTTAGATTATCGTATTGGATATGTGAAGCTGTTTGCACCGCCGGAGCAAGATATAAAAATCATAGCACATGATTTTGAGGTCATTGTTGAGAAAATCAGAAACGGAAAAGCACATGAATTATCTGAAGGGGATACTCTGTATCTGGGAGCAGCACCAAAGGCAGCAACGTCAAGGGACCGGAGAAAGCAGCCGTTTAGTGCTGAATTAGCAAAACCACGGGCATTTGCATTTAAAAATTCATACATGACATATGTTCTGAACAATTATATTATTCCGGGGAAAAATACATACGAACCGATTATTAAAGGTACGGCAGAGGAATCTTTTGAGGATTATGTTGTGAGTAAAATAGATGCGTATTGCGATTGGTCGGTTACTGATTTATGTAATACATTCCATATAGAATATCAAAAGAAACCGAAAAGCCTGGAGGCAATGTTAGCATATCGGATGTTAGGCATAAAAGGAAACCATGCGGAAGAATTTGAAAAAGCAAATGTGGTAGTTAAGACGATACGTATAGAGAAAAATAATAAAATAAAGGAAAATATGTCATTCCCTACGTTCAAATTTAAAGAACTAGTAGAGGAAGACTGGGAAGATTCCACATTTGGGAATTATCTACGTGAAACTCGATTTTTGTTTGTAGTTTATAAGTTTGATCAACAAGATGAGTTAAGATTAAAAGGCTGTCAGTTTTGGAATATTCCATATGATGATTTGGAAGGTAATGTGAAGGCAGTTTGGGAAAGGACGCAGAGAGTGCTCCGTGAAGGACTTCAGATAGAAAAGAAAAATGGAAAAAATTATAATAATTTTCCAAAATCATCAGAAAATCCAGTGTGCCATGTAAGACCACATGCACAAAATTCAAAAGATACTTACGAACTTCCGGACGGAAGGCAGTATCCAAAACAATGTTTCTGGTTGAATAATAGTTATATTTTGTCGCAGTTAGATAAGAATTTTATTGAGGATTGATAATGGGTAATAAAGAATACAAAACTTCGGAAGAAGTAAAGCAGAGAGCGGAAGAAGCAATAGGACATACCTTCAAAGAAATATTTGAATTGGCTCGAAAATATCAACAAGAAAATGGGTTAAAAGAAAAGCACGGAAAGGGAGACATTGGACAAGCCTACGAAGAAGGCTGGTTTAACTATACATGCAATGAAGAAGCTGAACCAGATTTTAAAGATGCAGATGTTGAATTGAAAGTGACTCCATTTTTAATTAATAGTAGAGGATATAGAGCAAAAGAGAGATTATCACTTGGAAAAATAAACTATAGAGATGAAAATTGGAATGAATATGAAGAAAGTAGATTTTGGACAAAGAATCATCATCTGCTGGTTATGTATTACCAGTATATCCGAAATGTAAAACGCGAGGAGTTCAGTGTAGAGAAAATAGATGAGATTTTGCTGGAAGAATTGCCAGAGAGAGATCAGATGATTATTCAGCATGATTGGGAAAAGATTGCACGTTATGTAAAAGCGGGTAAAGCACATGAATTATCAGAACGAGATTTTATGTATCTCAGTCCTGCTAGAAAAGGTGCCGGTGGAGATGAGAAAGTAAAATATAATGACAAATATCCGAAAGCAAAACCAAGAGCGTATTCATTTAAAAAGTCGTATATGACAAAATTGTTTAATGAGAGAATGCTTACCCCAGAGGAAATATCTTATATTTTGCCAGGTACGGTATTGCCAAAGGAAAAAGAATTTGACGATATTCTGATTGAAACTTTGAAACCATATTTTGGAAGAACAGTTGAATCATTGAAAAAAGAATTCCCTAATTATCGTAACGGATATAGTGAAAAGAACGATATTGTTAAGCAGATATACAAGAGTGAAAATGATTTAGAAGAAACGGATGAATTCCAAAAAGCTAATTATAGATTAAGAACCATTACAGTTGACGAAAAAGGAACACCAACGCAGGATATGTCATTTTCGGCGTTTGATTTTGACGGATTACTGAAAGAAAAGAACTGGACAGAATCCATTGTTTATGATGAGATGGTAGATTCGAAGTTTTTGCTTGTAATATTTTCAAAGAATGCAGAGGGACAAGAAATCTTGAACAATGCGCTTATATGGTATATTCCGAAAAAAGATGTGAATAAAGTAAAGGACGTGTGGAAAGAAGCAAGAAAAGTTATTAAAAATGGAATAAAGTTACAACAGAAATTATCACACGATAAAGCAGGAAGGTTAATTTTTGTGTATGAAAATAACTTCCCAAAGAGTAGTTTTAATAAAGTGGCCCATGTAAGAAATAAGGCAGGAGAGAGCGAATATTTTTGTGAAAATGCAAATTCAGTAAAATTAAAAAATCCTGCAGAGGTTATCACTTTAAAAGAAATTCCAGCGGAATTGAAAGATACTCCGATACCTACTGGAGAATACATGACCAAACAGTGCTTTTGGTTCAATAAGAAATATATGAAACAGCAGATTAAAGATTTTATAAAATCATACTAAAAAATAGAAAAGGATCTTTACAAGAATATAAAAATAGGTTATTATATTCAAGAACGATCGTTCGAATAATAAAAGAAGAGGTAATATAAAGTGAAGAAAACAGTTTGCGAATTGTTTGCCGGCGTAGGTGGTTTTAGATGTGGACTTAATAATATAAAAACAACAGAGGATTACGGTAAAGAAGAAAAATGGGATACAGTTTGGTTTAGTCAATGGGAGCCGGCAGAGAAGAATACACAGTACGCACATGACTGTTATGTATATCGGTTTGGAACACGATTAGATAATAATGGTAAAGATACTACGAATTATAATATTGAAGATGTAGATAAAACAACACTGCCTGATTTTAACCTATTAGTCGGCGGATTTCCGTGCCAGGACTATTCAGTAGCATCTTCATTAGCTACTTCTAAAGGACTTGAAGGAAAAAAAGGAATTTTATGGTGGTCAATACGTGAGACTTTAGAAGCAAAGAAACCACCATTCGTATTATTAGAAAATGTTGATAGATTATTAAAATCTCCTGCAAAACAAAGAGGTAGAGATTTTGGTGTGATTCTTGCATGTTTTCGTGATGAAGGATATACAGTGGAATGGCGTGTGATTAACGCTGCAGAATATGGATATCAGCAGAGAAGACGCCGAACATTTATTTTTGCTTATAAAAATGATACAAAATATGCGGATAGAATTTTGAAAGAAATTCAGTATACTGAGAAATTGGAAGAAGATAAAAAAATGGAATGTATGGAAAAGGCAGTTTTGGAAAATGGATTTTTTGCAAAAACATTTTCAGTAAATAAAGCGGAAAACGCTAAGATGAAAGTTAAGAAATTGCCATCAGAAGTGGGAGAAGTATCAGATACATTTCAATGTGCATTTGAAAATTCCGGAATAATGAAGGATGGAATAATCTATACAATAAAAACTGTACCGAATTATCATGGAAAGCAAATAACATTGGGAGATGTTATGGAGACTGGAGAAGTCGAAGAACAGTATTTCATTCCAGAGGAAAAATTATATTATACAGATTCGTGTGTGACACATAGTGATGAAACAGAGCAACGTCTTCCAAAAGAAGATAGACAGACTTGGCAGTATTTGAAAGGTGCCAAAAAATTGTTGCGAACAAGTTCTACTGGTCATGAATATGTATTCTCTGAGGGGGCAATTTCTATGATTGATCAAGAGGACAAGCCAGCGCGTACAATGCTCACATCAGAAGGTGGATTTAGTAGAACTACGCATATTGTGAAAGACAAGATGACAGGAAGAGTAAGATTGCTTACAGCTACAGAAGCAGAACGTATCCAGGGATTTCCTACTGATCATACGAAATATTGCCTGGTTAAAGGAGAAACTGTCGAAATGCCATTGAGAAAACGTAGATTTATGATGGGAAATGCGTTGGTGGTTAATTTGGTAGTAGATATGGAGAAGACATTAAACCGGATATTTGAGAAAGAATAGAAGCAATACATTTTTTGTTTAGCATGGATAAGTAGGCATAATACAAATATATGTGGCATATAGTATAAATTATACAAAGACAGGGGGGAGAGTGTGTGGTTTATACGAGGCCATATAAAAAATACAGTATTGGAGGAAAAAATATGGATAGAATTACACAAAGCATGATTGATTCATTCAAGAACAATCAGAGTTTGAATATGGATGATGCTTCAGAACTGTTTGAATATTTTGTAAATTATTGTGTTGTGAATAATATATATGGTTCAGATGATTTTGACCTAGAGGAAATAACTACAGGGAAAGCAACACAAGGAATAGATGGAATTGCGATTATTGTAAATCAAAAATTTGTAAATACTATTGAAGATATTGATACATTGATAGAGTATAATAAATCAATATCTGTCAAGTTTGTGTTGATTCAAGCAAAAACATCTAGTTCTTTCGATAATACTGAAATTGGAAATATGCTGACATATTCAAAATTGTTTTTTAGTGATGATACGAGCATGTTTCATACACCGGAAATGCAACATTTTATTGAACTGAAGGAATACATATTTTCTAAAGGGGACAAATTAAAGAAGAATCCGGAATTATTTTTATTTTATGTTACGTTGGGAACGTGGACAGAGGACGAAAATTTACAAGCAACAATTAGTGTAGGGAAGGAAAGCTTACGGGGAACAAACTTGTTTTCTAATATTAGTTTTGAACCTTGTGGGTCTGAAAAAATACAAGATTTATATCGAAAGACAAAGGAAAAATTAAAGTCTACATTCAAATTTGAAAAGAGAATCACAATGTATTCGATCAATGATGATGAAGTTGGATACAGTGGGGTTTTACCTTTTAAAGAATTTAAAAAGTTGATTATAGACGAAAACGGCGCTACTAAAGCTGTATTTGAAGATAATATACGAGATTATCTAGGACCAAATCCAGATGTGAATAAAAATATAACAGAGACTATTAAAACGGGAAATGTCAATGCATTTAGTATGTTAAATAATGGAATTACAGTTGTTACTTCTTCAATAATTATTTCGGGAGATATAGCTACGATTGAAGATTATCAAATTGTAAACGGCTGTCAAACAAGCAATGTGTTGATTGAAAATATGGATAGTGTTGAGGGAATTGATGAGTTGATTATTCCTATAAGGATTATTGCAACTAAAGATGAAAATTTGAAAAATGATATCACGAGAGCGACCAATAGCCAAACTGCTATAAAAAAAGATCAATTGGAAGCATTGTCAACATTCCAGAAAAAATTGGAAGAGTATTATAAGACATATAGAGATGAAGATGCACTCGTATATGAGAGACGAACGGGCCAATATAGAGATAGTAATATTCCTAAAAATAGAATTGTTACAATTGCTACAATCATCGAGTAATCACTGACTAATATATATTGAGTACCGCAAGGTACATTGTGTCCAAACGTAAGATACCCCGGAACCGTAAGGTTTCCGGGGTTTTTCTGTTGCTCGAAAATATGTAAAAGGGTAGAAAAGAATAACGAACAGTATAGAAAAACGGTTGCCGAGGAAGTGTCCTGACAACCGTTTGTAATAACAGAATGATACCAAAATTCAGAAAGTGGATTGATAAATTTGAAATCAATGTTATACTACTAATATAACAAAATTATTAATAGGATTTGGTTCGATTCCAAACACCATCAAATTAATATTAGGAGTACTGTCGAATTGCTTAGTTTTTAGATTGGTTTATGATGTGGTCAAAGACATTTGTAAGAAAGGACTTGATTCGATGAGTAAAGAATACATATTATTATTTGGTCTGAGAGTATGCGATGGTGAAGTGTAATGGTTGCACGATTTGATAAATAAGCAGACTCCCCCAGACCACCAAAAACTCAGAGCTCATAAGGGCTCTTTTTCTTTTGCAAAAAATTAAGACAGATCATATGTCTTGATAGAATTGTCCTCAGTGCCCTTCTTAATGATATGAAGAAACAAATTTATGATGAAAAGAACGGACTGAGCTACACATTGCATGGAGATTATTATCTACCAGACCTGGAAATCAATGAGGAAGAACCCACATATGGGAAATATGGAATAATGCGAAAACAGTTTCTAAAGGAACACAGGAGTGCTAGGTATCAGTATCTGGTACTGACCGGGAAACTGACGGAGCATCTGAATCAGGTCGATAAAGAAGCAAGAGAAAAAGTTGAGATGCTGATGGAACATATGGCTGAACAATGGGGTGTGACAGAAGAACTGAAGATGCAGGATCAGATGGAATGGGTGAGGAGGATGAATACTATTAAGAATGCTGCAGAAGAAAGTGCCATGAAAATTATATATTCATAGTAGTGGATAACCAGTAAAAAGAAAAAAAGGAAAACGAAAGTATGTTCGTATTTCCGCTTGCTTTTTAAATTACATTAGAGTATAATAGGGAAAAAACAGGTATAAATATATTCCCAGGAGTGATGAGAATGAGACAGGTACATATAAGAGTAGATGATGAGTTATATAATGAGCTGAATTCATATTCAGAAAAGAATGAACTGAGCATGCAAGACTGCGTCAGAGAGGCAGTGGCATATTATATGAGTGATGTAAAAAAGAAGAAGAATACAGGGAAAGAGAAAAAATTTACATTTATTGATCTTTTTGCCGGAATTGGAGGTATGCGTATTGCATTTGACCGGGCCGGCGGTCAATGTGTTTATTCAAGTGAATGGAACAAATATAGTCAGCAGACGTATTTTGCAAATTTTGGAGAACAGCCGGAAGGAGATATTACTAAAGTTAATGCTGCAGATATCCCGGATCATGATATTTTGGTTGCGGGATTTCCATGCCAGCCTTTTTCAATAGCCGGGGTATCAAAGAAAAACAGTATGGGAAGAGCCACCGGATTTGAGGATAAAACACAGGGCACATTGTTTTTTGATGTCTGCAGGATATTGAAAGAAAAAAGACCTAAGGCATTTATGCTTGAAAATGTTAAAAATTTATGTAGCCATGATAAAGGAAGAACTTTTCAGGTAATCAGAGAGTCACTGGATGAGTTGGGCTATGAAATTTTCTATAAAGTTCTGGATGGACAAAATTATGTTCCTCAGCACAGGGAGAGAATATTAATTGTAGGATTTGACAGAGAACGCTATGGAGAGAAAATTGATTTTGAGTTTAATCTTACACCACGTGTTCCAAAACCCGTTATGAGAGATATTCTTGATGAAGAGGTTGCGGATAAATACACATTGTCTGATAAATTGTGGACATATCTGCAGAATTACGCAGCAAAGCATCGGGCAGCCGGTAACGGATTTGGATACGGAATAGCTCCTTTGGATGGAGTGTCTAGGACATTGAGTGCCAGGTATTACAAAGATGGATCGGAAGTGCTTATTGCACAGGAAGGAAAGAATCCGAGAAGGCTGACTCCAAGAGAATGTGCAAGATTGCAGGGCTTCCCAGATACATTTAAGATTCCTGTTTCGGATACACAGGCATATAAGCAATTTGGAAATTCTGTAGTTGTTCCATTAATGGGAGAAGTTGCAAAACTAATTGTAGATGAAATTGACAGATTGGATAAAGAAGGTGCGGAATGGAAACAGGTTATTTAAATAAATACTTTTCCGGTGTGATTGTAAAAAAATTATCTGAAGTTGAAGCTAATATTGAAAGTAGTAATCAGCATGAATTTAATGGAAATAAAGCCATGCGACAGATATTGGGAACGGACATTCAAAGAAGAGAGTTTGACACGATATTTTTATATATGGAAGATGAATTTACTATAGATGCATCAGGAAAGATGACATGGTATGATTCAAGGTACAATAATCCAAAAAGAACAGAATGGAGATTCTATTTTCCAACGACAGAAGTATCAAAACGTGCAAAAGCCGGAGACAGTCTTTTTATATGTAAAAGAACAGATGATACTTTACTTATTATCATTGCAAAGAAAGACAGTACAATAGAAAATCAATTATATTGGTTATTTGACTTGAACGAGGAAGATGCAGACAGATTTATTGGAAAAACTGAATTTAGCA
>ERZ506918.827-NODE-827-length-12808-cov-3.409159_pt1 | contig 12808 bp, 10 predicted proteins | sample MGYA00513975_ERZ506918 | MGnify/ENA metagenome assembly ERZ506918 | reverse complement strand
CGCTGACGGCATGCACGGCGGAAGTTGGCACGAGCTCCGTGACGTCGACGCCGATGTCGACGACGACGTCGACATCAACGTCGAATCCGCTACCGAGCGTCACCACCGAGCCCGGAAAAGAGGAGGACCCCAAAGTGCTTGATAAGGATATCATAAAATCCACGATAACTTCAACCGACGACGGCAAGGGAAACTACACAAATCCCGTTATTTTCGCCGACGTGCCCGATATTGATATAATCCGCGTTGACGACGCGTTTTATATGGTTTCGACGACCATGCACCTGTCTCCGGGGTGTCCCGTAATGAAATCCTACGACCTTGTAAACTGGGAAATAGTAAATTACGTTTTTGATACACTGGAGGACAGTGATAAACTTGCCTTAAGAAACGGGCAAAACAATTACGGCAAGGGTCAGTGGGCGACTACCCTCAGATATAACAACGGTGTGTATTACGCCGGCTTCACTTCCTTCTCCACCGGAAAAACTTATATCTATCATACCGACGATATAGAAAACGGAAAATGGGACAGGTTCGTGTATGACGAGTGCTTCCATGATATGAGCCTTTTGTTCGACGACGACGGCAAGGTGTATCTTATCTACGGCGGCGGAGAGATATATTGCGTTGAACTGGAAAAGGATCTGAGTGCGGTCAAGCCCGGAACCAAGAGAAAACTCATCAACAACGCGGGACTTGTCAAGGGCTGCCTTGCCGAGGGTTCTCACGTCTATAAGCTGAACGGATATTACTATATTTTTATCATAACATGGCCTCCTAATAGCAAAAGAACGCAGCTTTGTTACAGAAGCGAAGCGCTCGACGGCGAGTGGGAAAGGAAAGTGATAATCAGAGATAATATGGGCTTCAGAAATGATGGTGTCGCACAGGGCGGTATCGTCGACGATAAGGACGGCAACTGGTATTGCTTTGTATTTCAGGATCACGGGGCGGTGGGCAGGACTCCCGTTGTGTCGACCATGACATGGGAGGACGGCTGGCCGGTAGTCGGAGTTAAGGGAAAGGTGCCAACGACCGACAAGATTCCTATCGCGGGTCACGAGAAAAAGGGCATCGTCACAAGCGACGAATTTATCAACTCACAGATAGTGAGATCCTATCACAGCTTTGCCGCCACGCCCGAGGAAGCGGGCGAGAGCGATTATAACGGCTCTAACCTCGGGTTGGAATGGCAATGGAACCACAATCCCGACAACCGCCTCTGGTCGCTCACCGAGAGGGAAGGCTATCTGAGGCTGAGAACGGTCGATGTCTGCGCCACAGTTGCCAATGCGAGAAACACCATTTCGCAGCGAACCTTCGGACCAGAATGCGGCGCATATATAAAGCTCGACGTTTCAGAAATGAAAGAGGGCGATGTTGCGGGGTTTGCCGCCTTCGCGGAGAAATACGGTTATGTCGCCGTAAAAATCGAGGACGGGAAAAAATATATCGTAACGGTTTGGTATGACGATAACGACGACGTTGAAAAGGAATTTGAAACGGAAAGGGTCGAAATAACGGAAAACGAAGTTTATCTGCGGGTCGACTGCGATTTCAAAAACGCAACGGACAAGGCGTATTTCTATTACAGCCTCGACGGCGAGAACTGGACAAAAATAGGAGACACGCTGCAAATGAATTATTACGGTTTGCATTTTATGGGATACCGTTATGCGATATTCAACTTCCCGACAAAGCAGACGGGAGGTTATGTCGACGTGGACTATTTCAGGGTGGAAAACAAACTGCTCAAATAAACTGATACATTAAATGCGTTTCAGCCGCACAGGGGGTCAGACCTTGTGCGGCTTTTTCTTTTTCGGACTGCTGTTTTTTCTTCTTTCGGGAGGAAAGAGTTTTTTTCATTGAAAAATATCGGCTTTGTGTTATAATTTAAGTACGGTACTGCGGCAGAAACTGCAATACTGCTAATAAGGAGCAAAAGTAAAGTCAAAATTTGAGCCGCATTAAACAAAGAATACGGTTGCAAAAACAACCCACCTTGATGTTGTATAATAAAACTTGACACCCCACGCTCAAAAGAATATGCTAAAATCAGGAGGGTGAAGGACATGTCAGAAGCGAAGAAATACGACAGGAGCTAACAAGGAGCAGTCAGTAAAGCCGGCGCTGGAAACAGGGGTAAAGCGAGCCGGCGAGGAGCTGAAGATACCGTACGGAACGCTGTACGGTTGGGTGCAGGCGGCAAAGAAAGGTATCTATACCGACACAACGAAAACAAAGAAGTCCCAGAGAACGCAGAAGTACCCGCAGTACGTTATTGATATGCAGTGGGAGCTGAGAAAGGAACAGGACGAACAGTGCGCCGGAATTGGCGACAAGTGGCAGGACTACGACCGTCTGTTCATCAAGTGGGACGGAAGCCCTATGAACAACAATACTCCCTACTTCTGGTTCAAGGAGTTTTGCGAAAAGAACAGCATAAGGTTCTGCGACATTCACTCGTTAAGGCACTTACACGCAAGCCTGCTCATCAATGCGGGCGTTGATGTGGTTGTAGCATCGGGGGATTTGGGACACTCGCAGGTTTCAACGACAATGAACATCTACTGTCATATGTTCCAAGAAGCACAGGCAAGGACGAGTCAGGCAATCGCCGACGCACTTATCTTTGACAAAAAAGAAAAGCAGGGCGGCGAAAAAGCCGAATTCCCTGCTTAAAGACCATAAATTAAAAATAAGAACCTCTGCTGTTAACTAAATCAAAGATTTCGAACAGCAACGAGAACCTTGTTGCTTTGCAATAAAGACCAAATAACGACCAAGACCAAAATCTGTACAAAAAGAAACACTCCCAAACGGCTCTGTAAAGCCATTCGGGAGTATTGTAGTGTGGTGACCCGTACGGGAATCGAACCCATGATTCCGCCGTGAAAGGGCGATGTCTTAACCGCTTGACCAACGGGCCGTAGAAATGGTAGCGGCAGTCGGATTTGAACCAACGACACCCTGGGTATGAACCAAGTGCTCTAGCCAACTGAGCTATACCGCCATATCTTTCTGTTTTTGTCACTCTGTATCAGCGACTTTTATATTATATCACAGCGCTTTGCGTTTGTCAACACTTTTTTAAAATTTTTTTCGATTTTTTTCGTTCTTCAAAAACGCCGTGATATTTTATATAAAAATCCTTAAATCAGACCTCTGCGTACTGCTTTCTGCCGGTTTCAAAAATGTTACCGCCGACAGTGTCGATTGCAACGATAAGAGGGAATTTATCGAAAGTCAGCTTTTTCACACTTTCACAGCCAAGATCCTCAAAGGCTATTACCTCACACTCGGTTATGCACTGACAGGCGAGTGCGCCTGCACCGCCTATGGCACAGAAGTATACCGCACCGTTGCGTTTTATGGCGTCTACTACGGCAGGCTTGCGTTCTCCCTTTCCTATCATTGCGGATAACCCCATATCGAGCAGCAGGGGAGCGTAGGGGTCCATTCTGCCCGATGTCGTAGGACCGCATGAGCCTATTGCCATTCCTTCTTTAGTGCCGGTCGGGCCTGCGTAGTAAATAGTCGCACCGTCTATTTCAAAGGGCAGTTCTCCGCCTTCGTCGATAAGCTGTTTTATACGCTTGTGTGCGGCGTCACGGGAGGTGTATACAGTACCGCTCAGTTCTATCTTGTCGCCGGCTCTTAGCGTTTTTGCCTTTTCTTTAAGTTCGCTTGTGTTAAGTTCCAAGTTTGTACTCCTGTTCGCATTGAATTTATTATGCCGGAAAGCATACACTTCCCGGCATATGATATTTACTTTTGATTAAAGGTCGAAGAATCCCACGTTATCCGAGCTCATCTCGTCGTCGTCATCGTCATTGTCGTTAAGACCTTCCATCATCTTGAGATCCCACGAAGGATCGTACTGTGCCGTGTTGGTGGTCATATTGTCGTTAATTCCGCCGAGCATGGATGAATAATCGGACATATCAATCTTTTCTTCCTTAGCGGAAGCTGCGGGAGCGGTAGGATCGTCAAATGAGGAAGTCATTCCGTCATCGTCAGACGGTTTAGATGAGGGCGGAGGAGTAATCGTCATGCCGTTCATCTGTGCTTCGAGATCCTTCCAGGGATCGTTCACCTTTTCTTCCTTGCCGGCAACACCCATTGAACGACTTTCATTTAGCTTTTCCTTAGGTTTATCGCCGCTGCGGTCGGAAGCACGTTCGGCCTTAGCTGCGGGAGCAGGCTCATCTGCAAGAAGGTCGCTGAAATCATCGGCTGCGGGAGCAGGAGCAGGCTCTTCTGCGAGCAGGTCGCTGAAATCATCGGTTGCGGGAGTAGGCTCTGCCTTAGCTGCGGGAGCATTAGCAGGCTCTTCTGCGAGCAGGTCGCTGAAATCATGGCTGCAGGAGCAGGTTCTGCCTTAGCTACGGGAGCAGGAGCAGGTTCGTCTGCAAGAAGGTCACTGAAATCGTCGGCTGCAGGAGCAGGTTCTGCCTTAGCTGTGTGAGCAGGGGCAGGCTCTTCTGCGAGAAGGTCGCTGAAATCATCCGCAACAGGAGCAGTATCGGCTTTGGGTGCAGATGTTACAACAGGCTCCTCTGCAAGCAGATCGGCTATATCATTTGCCGCAGGAGTTTCCTCAACGAGCAGATCACCGGTATCTACGTTATCCGCAGAAATGTCATCGTCACCCGAAACTATCTCAAATGAGCTGAGCAGACCGTTGTTGTCTGTCAGCATATCGTCGTCATCGTCATTGTCCGTCTGAGCCGGCATATCCAGCTTAAGCTCGAAGTTATACGGCTCGATTTCCATAGGAGCGTAGGCGTCAAGCTCGCTCTCGTCAAGTCCGCCGATATTTTCAAGTTCGCTTTTTGCATTGATAAGCTCCTCATCATCGGACAGCTTTTCTTCGGGAACGTCAGCCGTGTTATCGGTGGCTGTTTCTGCCTGTGAGGCTTCTTCAACAGCCTTAGCAAGTACATCGTTTACAGCCTTTGTATCTTCAACAGCCTTTGCTACCGCATCGTTTACGGCATTTGCTCCGGCAAGTGCCTTTTCAACGGCTTCATTTACTGAGGCGGTTATGCCGGCAAGAACAGTCTGAATATCTATTGCGGGAGCAGCCGCCGCACCTGATGTAACGCCGTTTGCGAATGTGTCCGCCTTTTCAAGTACAGACTGCTTGTAATCGTATGTTTTCTTTACCGTATCGGCAAAATATGCCTTTGCGGCTGTGATAATCTCGTTTGCTTTGCTCTGTGCGTCATTTATTACAGCGTTTGCATCGGCATTTGCTTTTGCGGAAATTTCTGCAAGCTGAGCGGGGTCAATCGTTCCGCCGCTGTGCTTTGCTTTATCTATTTTTGCTGCCGCCTGTTTTTTGAATTCTGCGAATTCTTCTGTCAGGGCAGAGTATTTGTCCTGCATAACGTGCAGTTCTTTTTCGGTCTGAGCCAGCTTGCGTCTTTCGTCAAGAACCTGCCTTCTGCTTTCAAGGATCTGTGCGTCAAGTTCAGCCTTTTTCTTTTCAAGCTCTGCTGTAAGCTCATTGTTCTGACCTTCATTCGTCTGCTGTTTTTCTTCGAGTGCTCTTTTCAGCTCTTCATTTTCTTCCTTAAGGGCTTTACGCTCTTTGTTGTGCTGTACTATGTATGCCATTACTTCGGCTTTGTCGAAGCCGAGCGGAGAGGTTTTGAATTCGCCGTTTGTAGATGGCGCTTTTTTCTGTTCTGCCATTATTGTACCCCCTGAAAAATCTGGTTATTGTTATTATACCAAAAATTATTCATTAATTCAATAGCGAATTGTAAAGTTTTATCAATTACCCAAAAATGAGAACCGCTATTGGTGATTTTAACGAAAATTCGCTATCGGCTATTGTATTTTATTGAACGGTAGTGTATAATAGTATAACAACCTTAAAATAATTTCGGTTTTTAAAAGATATTAACGAAAGGACTGATATTGATGATCGACAAAACTATGCCGTTTTCGCTCAAGGATGAAAGAGAAAACGAGATGAAGGAAATACTGACAACGGTTTACGGTGCGCTCAAGGAGAAGGGCTATAATCCTATAAATCAGCTCGTCGGCTATATTCTGTCCGAAGACCCTACCTATATAACTACATATAACAACGCACGTAGCCTGATCCGTCATATTGATCGTGACGAACTTTTACAGGCAATGGTCAAGAATTATCTCGGCAGTTGATGAAAGCCGCCATTTATTTCAATGAATTACAACCGCTCCTTTACGGATACTATATCTGTAAAGGAGTGATTTTTTTGCACAGAAAAATATCTGCCGCAGTATTTACGGTATTGACGGCAATGTTCATGTGTGGATGCACGTCCGATAAGAATACTGTCGGACAAAGCGCCGGACATAATGACAGAGGAGGCGTAACGCCTGCAGAAACGGCTTTTCTGACGGACGGAAAAGAGAAGGTCTGCTACGGTCAGGGCTATGAAACCGATAGCGATAACCGTCCTGTAGGAGCAATACAGGCGCAGGAAAAATACGGGTCATACGGCGGAAGATTCATATTCGGCAAAGATGACAGGACAATCCGCCTGACGTTTGACGAGGGCTATGAAAACGGCTGTACCGGAAAAATACTGGATATTCTGAAGGAAAAGAAGGTTACGGCAACGTTCTATGTGACGCTTGATTATGTAAAAAGCAGTCCTGAGCTTGTACAGCGTATGATAAACGAGGGTCACGAGGTTGGAAATCACAGCTGTACCCACCCGTCAATGCCGGATATAAGCGATGATATGGTGTTTGAAGAAATACACGGACTTGAAACTTATATTTCCGATAATTTCGGCGGATACAAAACCGTTACGATGCGTCCCCCTAGAGGAGAATTTTCGGTCAGAACATTACGCATTGCCAAAAATATGGGTTATGATACTGTGCTGTGGTCCTTTGCGTACAACGACTGGAATACGGACGCTCAGCCCGACAGGGACACGGCGTACAGGCGAATAACGTCCGCAACGCACAACGGGGCTGTATATCTTCTCCATGCGGTATCCGAAACAAATACGGCGATACTGCCTGATGTCATCGACTACTGGCTTGATAACGGATATACGGTAAAAAGCATTTCGGGATAAAAAAAGAGCATCGGCACATAATAATGCAAGCCGATGCTTTTGTATCACTGTAATTAACACAAAAAAGAAAACGCTCCCGCAGGAGCGTTACGTTAAATCGTTATTCTCAGGAAACAGCGTTTAACTTCTTAGCAAGCTGAGATTTCTTTCTAGCTGCAGCGTTCTTGTGGATAATACCCTTTGCTGCTGCCTTATCAACTGCTTTAACTGCAACCTTAACGTTGTCAGCGTTAGTATCAGCGTCAACCTTCTTCAGAATAGTCTTAAGAGCGGTCTTGTCAGCCTTATTGCTAGCCTGCTTTGTAGCAGATACTAAAACTCTCTTCTTGGCAGATTTAATGTTAGGCACTTACGGCACCTCCTTTATACAGATCTACATATAATCATAGTTATATTTCACAATACGCTTTATTATAGCACGTCCAAAACGAAAATGCAATACTTTTTTACGATTTTTTTTGAAAAAATTCTTCGGGAGGAAATTTTATGCAGCTTACGGGAAGAACAGATATGGCGGCGGAGTTTGTAAAGGGCAAAAACGGAATAAGATGTGAAAGCTATGAGCTTTACGGAGAAAAGATAACCGAAATAATCGTTTCCGAAAAGGAAACCGCTCTTTTTAACCGCCCCTGCGGAAGATATTTTACCGTAGACAGTACAGACGTTCCTTATGCGGACGGTCAGATCCATGCGCTGTGTACGGTGCTTAACAAGCTCCTTCCGGAAGGAAAATGTCTTGTCACGGGGCTTGGAAACCCGTCTGTAGCGTCTGACAGTCTTGGCTGGAGAGCGGCAGGCAGGGTACTTGCGACCTCGCATTTTATAGAAAGTATGCACAATGCGGACGGAATAGGGAATGTGTCGGTAATAAGGACGGATGTTTCGGCAAATTCCGGTATAGACAGCGTCTCTCACGCAATATTCTGTGCGGAGAAGATAAAAGCGGACTATATTGTAGCAATAGACAGCCTTGCGTGCAGTGAGCCGGAGCGCCTTTGCAGGAGCATACAGGTCACGGATACCGGCATAACGCCGGGCAGTACCGCAGGGAACAGTAACCGTCTTGACAGAGCGGCGGCAGGCATACCGGTAATCGCTGTAGGCGTTCCCACCACTATGGAGTATGAAAGCGATAACGACAGATTTTTTGTGACAAGATATGATATAGATGCCGAGATAAGCAGGTACGCACATATAATATCCTGTGCGCTGAACCGCAGTCTGTGTCCGTCACTGTCATACAGCGACATATCAATGCTGATGAATTATTCCTGAATATTTGCGGAAAATGAATCATAAGCTGTAACAAGAAAAATCCAACCGTGAAAACACTTGGCGAAAGGAAAGGCTTATGAGAGGCAATAAAAACAAAGGTATTGTAAAGGTTCTTGGCATAGGGCTTACGGCGGCGGTATTATCGTTTACCCTGACGGGCGTAGCTGAAAACGCCGTAACCGGAGCGGTAAGCGGCAAAAGCGTTTCAGACGGACTAAGACAGCTTACCGCACTGAGCGTTATGCTTGCTGTTCCTGTAAACGAATTTGACGGCAGGGATGAAGATGCGGTTTCATCCGAGCCTTGCACAGAGAAACCGGACAATGAAACAAAGACTGAAAAGCGGGAGCAGAAAGCGCCTGCAACCGATAATCCGTCAAGCAGTACGCAGGATATTTCCGGTGAAACGCTGGTGCCGGTCGACGCTCCCGCCGATGTAAAAACACGGCTGATTTCCGTCAACATAAGAAAGGACAAGGACGATCTTACACAATATACGGCAAAGGACGGTACGGTCAAGGAAAAGCACTACGGAAAGATTGGCGGCGACAATGTAATAGACCTCGAAAACGGTCAGATAAGAAACTGCACCAAACTGCCGTCGGAGCTTATAGGTGCTGAGGCTGAGAAAAAGCCTTCTGTTACGCTGTCGGACAGCAACGAACCTCAGGTGCTTATAATACATACGCATACGACCGAAAGCTACGAACGTGACAGTGACGGATATTACGATACCGATTATGACGGCAGATCGCTTTGCCCTGCAAACAGTGTTGTGGGAGTAGGGGCGGTGCTTGCGCAGACGCTTGCTGATAACGGAATAAGCACGCTGCACGACGGAACGGTCTTTGACGATCCTGTTTACAACTACTCTTATTCAAGAAGCAGGGAACGAACAGAGGAGCTGCTGAAAGAGTATCCGTCAATAAAAATAGTGCTGGATATTCACCGTGACGGAATAGCGGACGGAGATGTGAGAATAGCTCCCGTTGCAGAAATCAACGGCAGAAAAGCGGCACAGATAATGATAATATGCGGATGTGACGATGGCACGGATATATTGCCGGATTATATGGATAACCTCCGCTTTGCGTCATATTTGCAAAATGCGATAGAAAAAGATAACAAAGGCATAACACGACCTATGCTTTTCGATTATCGGTTTTATAATCAGGATCTGGCTGAGGCTTCACTGGTTATAGAATTCGGAGCGTTGGCAAATGATATTGAGCAGGTGAGATACTCAGCCGAGCTTGCCGGCAGGAGCATTGCAAATTTGCTGAAAAATTCTGAACAATAAAAAAGCATACTGCCGTAAAAAGCGTATCGGAAAGATTATGATAAGAATCGGAACACAAGCGTTATAAAGAGATAAACCGCCCGGGCATTAATCCGGGCGGTTATTTTTATGGAGCTTGTGACGGGACTCGAACCTGCGACCTGCTCATTACGAATGAGCTGCACTACCAACTGTGCTACACAAGCATATTTATTCCGATATTCTGATATATTTACACACATTTTCCGTTTTCCGAAAGCGTCCGCTTCACAAGTCAAAACATTGCATAATGCACAATTAACACTTGAAAAGAGCGAGGCGATGTGGTAAAATATAAATGGTCATATTTCGGAATACAGTTCCAAAATGACTATATTATTATATCGTATTTTTGATTTGTTGTCAATAGCTTTTTTGACGGAAACGAGGAAAATTTGATAAAAAAAACATCTGTGGCAAGGTGTATCGGTGTAGTTATCGGCGTACTGCTAATTGTTTTTGCGGTATTTCTCGTAGTTACATCAATGCTGTTTTCATTCGGCGGCTCTGCTGCGCCGGATATTTTCGGATATAATGTTTACATAGTGCGTGACAACGATTTCTATCAGCTTAAGGCAGGCACAGCCGCTATAGCGCAGAAGGTGTGGCCCGACGAGGTAAACAACGGAGAGCTTATAATATATAATCGGTATGAAAACGGCGGAGCACAGCTTGCAAAGGTAAATTCCTCCACACTTAAGGAAGGCGTTATGAGTTTTGATGTTGAAACTCAAGGCGGAGAAAATATCACAATATCACAAAGCCAGCTTGTTGCAAGAGTTAACTATTGCAGTGATTTCTGGGGTGCCGTTATCGGATTTGCAATGTCGCCGTTTGGCGTTATGGCTATTGCTATACTGCCGTGTATCGCAATAGTAGCATTTGAGATAGTGAAGTTCATTATGTCAAAGCGTCCGGTACCGCAGGTGGAAACGGTCAAGTTGCAGGAAGAAACTCCGGTGTATGTTCCCCTTGAAAGCGAGGAGCATAAGCTGCCAACAGCAAGCAAGAATGACGCAAAAAAGGTCGCTATGCCGTCTTTATCCGAAAACGTAAAAGTGCCGCATAATCGTGTTCCCGACAGTTCTCACGGTAAAACGGATGATTTCACGGAGCATTTGCGCAGTAAAAAGAATATAGCGGCAAGTGCAGATAACATAAAAGACCGAGCGGATTTTTCCTCCGGAGCAAGAAAACGGATGGAATCTGACAGAGCAGAGCAGCAAAAGGAAAAGAAAGCCGAAGCAGAAAATATAAAAAACGAAAAAGCCCTGCCCGAAATGACGGAAAAAACGGGTACGGCTGAAGTAACGCACGGCGGCTCCGAGCCTGATATATCGCTTGTGTTCAGAGATGACGAGGACAAGAGATATGATATAGACGATATTCTTGCCGATATAGAAAAACGGCATCATTGACGGGCAGAAAAGCAGAAAGAAAAGTAAGAACGAAAGAGAGCACTAACAATGAATAAAAAATCAGATACTGTGAATTCAGAGCTTCGTGGCAAGCTGTTCATCGTACTGGCATTAACCGGCTGTATATCGAATATAGCGGGATTTACCGCAAATGCGGTGATATTCGGATTTACCCCGCAGACCTTATTCTGTGCGGCTTGCGCACTTGTAATTATAGTATCGTCACTGGTCGGTTTCTTTACCGGAAGAACCTATGTCGCTACGTTTATAATACTTCTTGTGCTTGGGTTTGTCGAGTTTCCGATGTTGTATATTTCATACGGCGCAAGCACGGCAGTGTATATGCTTGTTGCGGAAATCGGTATTATTACTTTTATGAAGCCGATGCACAGAGTTATAATGGGAGCGGCGGTGTTCGTTGCAGATATAGCCGCATTTATTGTCAGAAGCAAATTCCCCCATCTGAATATGGCTAATGACAATATGGAGCTTGACACGCTATTTTCGTTTGTAATAGCGTTTATAGGCATAATGGTTGCGGTCGCAATAGTGATAGTACAATTTGAACGTCAGGCAAAACAGCTCAGCGAAATGGGCGAGGAGCTTACGCTTGCTGTAAATACCGATCCGCTGACCGAGATAAGAAACCGCCGTTATCTTATAGAATATCTTGAAAATCAGCTTTCGCAGGACGAGAAAAAGAAACACTGTGCGGTGCTTATAGACCTTGATCTGTTCAAGTCGGTAAACGATACATACGGACACGTTTTCGGTGATAATGTGCTTAAACATTTTGCGTATGCTGTCAAAACAAATATCGGAGAAAATGACCTTATAGCACGATTCGGCGGAGAGGAATTCATGATTCTCTTTGATACGGATAATATCGAAACTGTTAAGACGGTTATGAAGCGGATACGCAAAAGCTATTCGGAGTTTTCCGAGAAAGAAAAAGGAAAAGAATTTACTTTCAGTGCAGGCGTGGCTGTGTACGGAAGCAGTAATTCGATAACCGAGATATTCACAACTGCCGACAAGCGACTTTATAAGGCTAAGGCGGCAGGAAGAAATAAGATAATGATAGATTGAGAACTTTGGTACCCTACCGTTTCGTGACGGCAGGGTATTTTACATTTCGTGAACTGCGTGAAGCTGAATATACGCCTGAGGAAATAACAGGAAAATATTAACGTGATATTTTCAAAAAAGATTAATTATATATTAATTTTAAGATTTGATAAGACTATATTGCCATTCTGACTTGACAAAGCATCAAGAAAATTGTATTATAAATTCAGCACATTAAATTGTTACTATATAAAAATAAATGGGAGATATTATGACAGTACCTGTAATAGTAGAAATAATTTTCAGGTTCATACCATCTGCTTTGCTTGTATTCGGATTTATCGAAATCAATCTTACGGCTAAGTATAATAAGTATATTCAGTTTATCGCAATAAATACGGTGTATTTGTTTGCGGGTCTGTTTGGGCAATATATGAGAGAAAAGTACAAGCTTGAATTTTTCGATTTTGTGCTTGCAGTAGCACTGGTTCTTATTTACAGTATATTTTTTCATACCGATGCGGTCGGATACCGTATTTTCATAGGAACGCTGGTCTACCTTTCGCTGATTATATTTGATACCATCACAACTGCTGTAATATTCGTCATATTCCCGGAATTTTCGTTTGACATCG
>ERZ506918.811-NODE-811-length-13005-cov-3.855058_pt1 | contig 13005 bp, 10 predicted proteins | sample MGYA00513975_ERZ506918 | MGnify/ENA metagenome assembly ERZ506918 | reverse complement strand
GACACAGCACCGCAGGCGATGGTCACGAACAGAGCGGGGAACATATAGCCCAGGGAGGTGCCGGTGGGAGCCAGGGTATCCTTGAAGCCCAGGAATGCGGGCATATCCACGTCGGGATGAGCGCCGATGATACCCACGACAGCCAGGACCATCATGCCGTACAGCAGGAAGGAGCTCAGGTAGTCACGGGGCTGCAGCAGGATCCACACGGGGGTGACGGAGGCCACAGCGATGTACAGGCCGACGATGATCATCCACACGTTGTAGTTCAGATAGATGGGGTGCCAGTTCAGGCCGATGATCATGCAGACCACGATACCGATAACACCGATAACGGTGGAGATGCCCAGAGGGGCATTGCGGCGGTATACGAAGAAGCCGAACAGGACAGCCATCACGATGAACAGGATGGAGATGATAGCGGTGGAGGCGTTGGCAGCGGAGGCAGCCAGATCCACGGCGCCGTCAGCGGTGTAGGTAGCCTTGAAGGTGTTGGCAACGATGGAGGCGAAAGCGGCAACCACCAGGATCAGGGTCAGGTAAGCGAACACGATGAACAGCTTCTTGGCCTTGGCGCCGATGGCGTCACCGATGACCTCACCGATGGACTCGCCCTTGTGGCGGATGGAAGCGAACAGGGCGCCGAAGTCATGGACGCCGCCGAAGAAGATACCGCCGATCAGGATCCACAGCATGACGGGGACCCAGCCGAAGACAGCGGCCTGGATGGGGCCGTTGATGGGGCCGGCGCCGGCGATAGAGGAAAAGTGATGGCCCATCAGCACGGGAGCCTTGGCGGGACAATAGTCCTTACCATCTTCCAGCTCATGAGCAGGAGTAGGACGGGAGTTATCAACACCCCACTTCTTGGCCAGCCAGCCGCCGTAGAAAATGTAACCTACGACCAGAACGGCACAGCCAATGATCAAAAACAAAGCAGCATTCATTAAGCTCTCTCCTTTCTGAACAGTTTTTTCTTTTGCTTATGAAACAGGCCCTGTTTCAGGACCTGCGCTGCACTGTGTCCGCTGCGGTTGGTGCTGACGGATTCCTCCGGAAGCACAACCAGAGCGGTATGAAAATCCATCCAGCCCCAGTAGGACAAACGGAAGCTCTTGTAGAGCTTGCAGCGTTTCAGCGCCTTCCGTGCCTCCTCATCACAGCTGTCACACACAAACAGCGCCGTGATGTAGGTGTACATATGGGTGGAGCTGGGTTGAATACGGGCCATGCCCTGCTCGTAGGCCAGCTTCTCGCAGGCCTCGTAGATCTCCCGCGTCAGATGGGGGACGTTGAACAGGTACACATACTCAAAGCTCTTGGCCTCCCAGAGCTTTGCCTTTTTGGAGAGGACGAACTTCTCAGACGTGGCGTAGAAATCCATGGTGACCGCCAGCGGCTGGTCATCCTCCTCGCAGCGGTTGATGTCAAACTGGCTTTGATAAACGGTACAGAGCCGGTCAATGGCTTCCTGACGTGTCATGGTACGCCTCCTCTCACGCGAAATCCTTAACGGACATTTAATAACGGCTTAACGACGCCGAAACTACGCCGGGTATTTTTACAATTTCGCGTGTGAAAGGCAAAATTGAAAAAGTTGCGTTTTTTGCACTTGAAAACGTTATTAAGCCGTCAAAATTACGATTCATACTATACGCTTCCCATTTTCAAGTTTCAAGTGAAAAAGTCTACAATTTTTAAGTGTTAAGTTTGTGTGAATTTTCAGTTGTTTTCCACAAAGAAATGGTTTATACTCGAAATAATCACCGCCTATCGGATCAGTAGGCTGTCTGGAAAAGGAAAAACACCGCCCGTAAGGGCGGTGTTTTTGCACAAAAAACGGATTTTCGCCGGTCACACCGTGCCGCTGACGGTCAGGGTGACGGTGCCGGGCGTCACAGCATAGGCGCCGGTGGCGGCGTTCTGCGTGAAGGTGGCGGCAGGCACGGTGATGACGCCGGGGACGGTGGCGAACTGGCCGGTGGCGGCGTCGTAGGTGTACTGGGCCGGGGTGGTCAGCGCCGCGCCGTTCAGCGTCACGGTCAAATCGCGGAGGATGGGGTCAAACACATCGGTGACCGCCAGATCGTCCGCGGCTGCTGCCGCGACGTTGCCGGTGTTCTGGATGACGAAGGTGTACGTCAGACGCCCGTTGGCGGCTACCTCCGTGGGGGACAGCGCCTTGCTGATGGCCAGCACCGGCCCGGTCTCGGGGGATACGGTCTCCGTGGCGGTGACGGCATCGGGCAGTCCGCCGCCGGTGACGGCGACATTGTTCACCACGCGAGTCTCCGCGCCCAGCGGCGCGAAGGCGGTGGGCTCCGCCTCATAGGCGAGGACGGTGCTGCCGCCGGCGGGGACGGAGATGCCGGTGACCGTCAGCGGCGGGCCTGCCGTGGCAGCGGGCGCGGCCTGCAATACGCCGTTCTGGTAGTATCGCACAGAGCCGGCGGTGTACGCCAGCGGATAGACGGTGCCGCCGTTAAAAGCGTAGCCGCCCAGATCGTCGGTGACGGTCAGACCGTTGAGGGCCGCTGCGCCGGAGTTGACCAGTGTGATGAGGTAGGTGATGGGCCGTCCGCTGCGATAGGTGGGTACGACCGCTGTTTTGGAGGCGGTCAGCACCTCCAGCAGCTCGCCGGTGGTGATATTGGAGCTGGTGGTGCCGCCGCTGTACGTCAGGGTGGCCTGATTGGTGAATGTTGCCATGGGATGACCTCCTGTGTCGGGATTGCGGGCTATTGTCCCGCAATCCATTGTATGCGCCGGAAGCGACGGGTGCGCGAAGCGCAAAAAAGAGGAGACGTGCGTCTCCTCTTTTCGGTATGGCGATAGGTGCGGGGCGCTTACAGCCTGTGTACCCGCAGGGCGCGGATGGCGTTGAGCACCGCCAGCACCATGACGCCCACGTCGGCAAAGATGGCGGCCCACATATTCGCCAGACCCACCGCTACCAGTACCAGACACGCGAACTTGACCACCAGTGCGAACACGATGTTCTGGTACACGATGCCGATGCACTTGCGGGAGATCCTGATGGCCTTGGCGATCTGCATAGGCTCGTCGTCCATCAGCACGATGTCGGCGGCCTCGATGGCGGCGTCGCTGCCCATGGCGCCCATGGCGATGCCGATGTCGGCGCGGCCCAGCACCGGCGCGTCGTTGATGCCGTCGCCTACGAAGGCCAGCTTGCCGTGCTGCTGCCGCAGCAGCTCCTCCACCTTGCCCACCTTGTCGGCGGGCAGCAGGTCGCTGTGTACCTCGTCCACGCCCAGCTCCGATGCCACGGCGTCGGCCACCTTCTTCACGTCGCCGGTGAGCATGACGGTCTTTTCCACACCTGCCCTGTGCAGGGCGGCGATGGCGTCCTTGGCGTGGGGCTTCACCACGTCGGAGATCACGATATGTCCGGCGTACCGGCCATCCACCGCCATGTGGATGATGGTGCCGACGCTGCGGCAGTCGTGGTAGGGGATGCCCAGCTGCTCCATGAGCTTACTGTTGCCGGCGGCGACGGATACGCCGTCCACCTTGGCGGTGACGCCGTGGCCGCTGAACTCCTGTACATCCGTGACACGGCTGCGGTCAATGGGCCTGCCGTAGGCGCGCTGCAAGCTTTTGCTGATGGGATGGGAGGAGGCACACTCCGCCAGCGCCGCATACTCCAGCAGCTTGGCCTCGTCCATCTCGTTGTGATGGACGGCGGTGACCTCGAACACGCCCCGGGTCAGGGTGCCGGTCTTATCGAATACCACGCACTTTACCTGCGACAGCGTCTCCAGATAGTTGGAGCCCTTGATGAGGATGCCCTCTTTGCTGGCGCCGCCGATACCGGCGAAGAAGCTCAGGGGGATGCTGACCACCAGCGCGCAGGGACAGCTGGTGACGAGGAATGTCAGGGCGCGGTAGATCCACTGCTCCCACTGGCCGTCCATGCCGCCCGCCAGCCGGATCACCGGCGGCAGCACCGCCAGCGCCAGCGCACTGTAACACACCACGGGGGTGTAGATGCGGGCAAACTTGGCGATAAAGTCCTCGGAGCGGGACTTGCGGGAGCTGGAGTTCTCCACCAGCTCCAGAATTTTGGACACGGTGGACTCCCCAAACACCTTGGTGGTGCGGATCTTCAGAACGCCGGTCATGTTGATGCAGCCGCTGATGACCTCGTCGCCCTCGTGGGCATCCCGGGGCAGGCTCTCGCCGGTGAGGGCGCTGGTGTTCAGGGTAGAGGTGCCCGCCACAACGATGCCGTCAAGGGGGATCTTCTCGCCGGGCTGCACCACGATGACCGTGCCGATGGACACCTCATCCGGGTCCACCTGCACCAGCTGCCCGTCCTGCTCAATGTTGGCGTAGTCGGGACGGATGTCCATCAGAGCGCTGATGTTCTTGCGGCTCTTGCCCACGGCGTAGCTCTGGAACAGCTCGCCGATCTGGTAAAACAGCATAACGGCCACGCCCTCTTTGAACTCTTGTAAGCAAAGGGCACCAACGGTGGCCACTGCCATTAAGAAATTCTCATCAAACACCTGGCGGTTTTTGATTCCCTTAAGCGCTTTCCAAAGAATATCGTAGCCAATCACAAAATACGGCACCAAATACAGAACGATCATAGCCCACTGTGGCAGCAGGGCCAGCTTATCCAGCAGGATCACCCCTGCCAGCAGCACCAGCGCAACAATAATGCGCACCAGCACTTTCTTTTGTTTCTTGCTCATACCTTTTCCTCCCAAATGCAGGTTTACAGAAAGATCTCGCAATCGCTCTCCACCCGCTTGCAATTTTTTCGGGCGGCTGCCATCACTGCATCTACATCCGCGCCTGCTTCAAATTCCACTTTCAACTTTAAGGTCATAAAGCTCAGGGCAGCGTTCTGCACACCGGGGGTCTTTTTCACAGCGTCTTCCATCTTGGCAGCACAATTGGCACAATCCACGTCCACATTATAAGTCTTTTTCATAGCCATTCTCCTATGCAAAATGTTTGTTTTGTTGTTTTGAACGGAGTTTCATATTCTCATCTGTTCATATATTATTATATTCAGTCGAATAGCGTATGTCAATAGATTTCTAAAAAAAGGCGCAAAAAAATAGGCAGTGCACCACTTTTGCTCATCAACCGGGTACACCACCTGCAATGACGGTTCAAAACAGACAGAAAAAAACCGCCCTGCCGAAACAGGACGGTTCAAGTTTATAATAGATTACATATCGGCAATGTTTGCCTGCACAATTTCCAGAATCCGATCCAGATCCTGAATATCCGCATCGTTCAAGCCGGCATACAGGGTCTCGATCATTTCTTTCTCTTTGGCATGGAAATCAGCGATCACAGGCTTTGCTTTCTCGGTAAGGGCAATACAAACAGCGCGACGATCCTGCACATTACGCTCAACGGTCACATAGCCCTGCTGACGCAGATTCTCTACGCAGCGACTAATCATACCCTTGGAGTACTCCGTATCACAGCTCACATCGCGCACGGCCTGCGGGGTCTTGGATTGATCCAGGCACAGCAGGATCTCAACCATACATCTGGATACTTTTGCCTTTTTTTCGCCCATTACAGCCACAGCGGGTGCGGCCTCCAAGCCTACGGTCTCAGCCAGCTTCTGGCGCTTTTTGGAAATAGCTTTGGAGGTTTGAATGAACTTGCTACCGAATGCAGTCATTTTTTTGCTCATAATGAAGTCCTTTCTGCTTCACCCTCTTCTCGTCTATAAATATACAATAAAACAAAATCCTTGTCAAGCAGGAAAGCAGAAAATCGTATGCATTTATCGATTATTTTACACTTTCGTCCTGATCATCCAATACGCGAGCGTTTTCGTCAATAATCGGCGCCGTACGATTCACTGCGTCCTCCACAGCGCAGCCCACCTTGCGCAGCTGCGCATAACCCACAGCTTCCATCACTGCATACAGCAGCAGCGCCACGCCCAGCATTCTGGCCAGCGCCAAGGCGGTATGAAAAGGATTGACCATACACACGATCCCTAAAATGACGGACACCATCGTCAGCGCCAGATTGACGCCCCAGCCGGGCAGCAGCCGCATTTCCCGCCGCAGGGCGATCACCAGGCCAATGATCCCGCCGCAAAAGATAGATGCGCCGAACAGGAATTCTACCAATGTGAGAATACTCTGGTACTTGGCGCAGACGATCACGCCGCACACCATGGAAATCAATCCCGCAGACAGCGCCACCGGGCCGGCAGTCTTGCGAAAATACTGCACCACCCCAACAGCGCCCATAATCAACAAAGCGCCGCCAAAGGCCAGACTGATATAGCGAATACTGGCTTTCGGAAAAATCAGCAGTGCTAGCCCGCACAACGCGGAAACAATGATACTGACAATGGAATAAGAACGGAATTTCTCAAACAATTCGCGCATCGTGATCCCTCCAATAGAAACGATTGCCCTAAACCGGGCACACCTCATTTATAGCACCAAACGGCCCCTTTGTCAAATCATAGACAAGCCGCCCTTTTTCAGTATGCCATCGAAGCTGAAAATCATACAAAACAGCCCCCGGCGTACCGAGGGCTGCCCATATATAATATGTATTATAACTGACTGGCCTCCGCCTTGATCTTTTGTGCAATGTGCTCCGGGCACCGATCATAGCGGGCAAAGGCGGTGGTAAAGGAACCACGGCCCTGGGTCATTTGGCGCATGGCGGTAGAGAAGGTAGACATCTCCGACTCCGGCACCTCCGCCATGATCTCCTGGCTGCCGTCCCCGGAAGGGGTCATACCCAGCACGCGCCCGCGGCGCTTGTTAATATCACCGATCACATCGCCCATAGCCTCATCGTTCACCGTTGCGGTCACAGTCAGGATCGGCTCCAGCAGCACCGGCATTGCCTTGGGAATGCCCTCTTTATAGGCCAGGGAGGCAGCGGTCTTAAAGCTCATTTCGCTGGAGTCTACCGGGTGGTAAGAGCCGTCAAACAGAGTGGCCTTTACGCCCACCATAGGATACCCGGCCAGCACACCCTTTTTCATACTCTCCCGCAGACCCTTTTCTACTGCCGGGAAGAAATTCTTGGGCACGGCGCCGCCTACCACACGCTCGGCGAACACCAGTTCTTCTGTATCATAAGGCTCAAATTCAATAAACACATCACCAAATTGGCCATGGCCGCCGGACTGCTTCTTGTGCCGCCCTTGGGCAGAGACCTTCATAGTAATGGTCTCCCGGTACGCCACGCGCGGCTGCACCAGAGTCGCCTCCACACCGAATTTGCTCTTCAGCCGGGCCATCGCCACATCCAGGTGCTGCTCGCCCAGGCCGCTGAGGATTTGCTGATGGGTCTCGTTGTTGACACCAAAGTGCAGGGACGGATCCTCCTCGCACAGACGGCTGAGACCGGAAGCCACTTTCTCCTCCTCGCCTTTCTTGGCCACTTCCACAGCCATGGCATAGGTGGCGCTCGGAATATGCACACCGTCCAGGGTCACCACTTGCGCGGCGCTGCAAAGGGTATCGCCGGTGGCAAAGCCGCCCAGCTTGGTCACTGCACCAATATCCCCGGCAGACAGTTCGCTGATGTCCGTCTGCTTGGCGCCGAATACGCTTACCAACTTGCCCATACGCTCCTCTTTGCCGGTGCGGGCGTTGTAAGCAGGGGTAGCGGCAGTGATTTTGCCGCTGATCACCTTAAAGTAAGACAGCTTGCCGATAAACGGATCCGCTACCGTCTTAAAGCAGACCGCAGCCAAGGGTCCGTTGGGGTCCGGAGTCAGCTCGATGGGCTCACCGTCAGCGTCTGCCGCATACTCGCTCTTAGGCGCAGGACAAACCTCTGCCAGGAAATCCAGCAACAGATCGCAGGCCGTCTCTGCCAAACCACTCAGGGCAAACACCGGGATAATGGAGCCGTCCGCCACACCGGATTTCAGCCCGCGGATTTTCTCCTCCGGGGTCAACTCCTCGCCCTCAAAATATTTTTCCATCAGCTCTTCATCAGCAGAGGCCACAGCTTCCGTAAACACGGCCTGTACCGCCTCAAATCGGGGAGCGTCGTCCGGCTGGGCATCGCTCTCGGTGCGCTTGCCGTCTGCATACGCATAGGCCTTGCCGTCAATCATATTGTAATAGGCAGCCACCTTGCCGCCGGAGATGATGGGCACTACCACCGGGCAGGCCGCCGTGCCGAACTTGGCCACAATGCCGTTAAAGCTCTTGTAGAAATCCGCACGATCGTCGTCCATCTTGGTAGTCACCAGCACCCGCGCCATACGGCGGGAGCCGGCGTTCTTAAATGCCTTTTCCGCACCCACAGCCAGACCGCTGCGGGCAGACACCACGATCACCGCCGTCTCTGCGGCGCGCAGGCCCTCAAAGGCCCCTTGCTCAAAGTCAAACAAACCGGGGGTGTCAATAAAGTTCAACTTTTTGCTCTTATATTCAATGGAAGCCACGGCGCTGGCCATGCTGATGTGGCGCTTTTTCTCCTCGGCGTCAAAGTCAGTCACCGTGTTGCCGTCAGCCACTTTGCCGGCGCGCTCCGTCGCCCCTGCCAAATGCAGCATAGCCTCCAGCAGGGTGGTTTTGCCCTTGGAAGCGTGACCTGCAAGCGCAATGTTCCGAATTTGATCAGGTGCATAAGTTTTCATAAGTCCATCCCTCTTTAATAAGAATTGCTTTTGTGCATATTGTATAATATTTTTCAACTTCCGTCAATGCTTTTTGCAGTCCTTTTACATATAATTTGCAAAACTCCATCGCAAGGCACCCAGGTGCCCCGTACAATATATGCACACACCCCTACCGCAGAACCCCACCGACACCCCTAAAATAGCAGAAATGGGCATAGAAATAGCCGGGCGGATAACTGCCCGGCCGTTTCGTTAGATTGGGTTGGTGGAAATGGGAATAATACGAACAATGTCGCCCACTTCGTTGCGAATGCCCACGGCAATTTGCACAAACAACAAATCGCCCTCTGACAAAGTCGCTTCAATGATTACATAATCGTCCGTTTCTACCAGATCTTTCGTATCTTCTACAATCATTTTCAATCCTCCTTTGTGTCGATTATGACACAAAGTGGATATAATTGTCAATGTTTTTTGTAAATTTAATACACACCGTCCTATAAAATTCACATTTTCATCCGTTTTATATAGCATCATCCCGCATTTTGTCGATTAGGCTTTCTGAACTTTCGCGCCAAATGTAGCATGAACAGCGCAAGAGATTGCCCTGCACGATTATTTTATCCCCTCAGTCGCAAAAATGCGACAGCTCCCCTTGATAAAGACAAGGGGAGCCTAAGATATTGTAAACGATTTGCCTCCCTTGCAAAGGGAGGGGGACCCCTGTAGGCGGTGGATGGATTAGACGGGCGGCAGGTTGCCGCCCTTACGGGTTATATGTATCCATTACGCGTCCAGACGGTACAGCACGCTGGTGTCTTTACCATCGATCTTATAAGTCTTATAGTTATCCTCCAGCAAGGTCTCCTTGAGCAGATAACCGGCGTCCTGAGCGGCGCGGGTAGCTGCGTCCTCCTCGCTATAACCCTGCGCAAGGAAGTAGTTATAAATGCTCTGCATGGGTGTGCCGTGCCAGTCCCGGTTGCCGCCGCCGAACAAAATCCGTACGGAAAACGGCTTGGTAGGATTAGCATTGCAAAACCCGCGCACAGCGCCCAACATATAGACCTTAATGGACTCTTTTTCAATGGCGGTCAACTTCGCCTTGGTACTATACACCTTTGTTGTGTTGTTAGAAATCATAAGTTTATCCTCCTTATTTTGTATAAGTATAAGTGTGTTGAGTGTTATTTGATGCCAAATATTTTTCTGTCAACAGCTTTGCAGCCGTGGTGGAATTAGCGAGATCTGCCGCAGCTACATCTCTTCTGTTTTGATAGCCGTCCCAATTGGCTCCTTTATACCTTTTCCACTTGTTTGGATTTTCAAATGTAGCGGTTGTCAAATTCGCTCCGTAGAAAACATCTTTACCAATGTATTTAACATTTGCAGGAATTGTAACATTAGTTAATGACTCGCAACCGTAAAATGATTCATCGTATATATTTTGCAGTGTACTTGGCATTACAATCTCAGTCAAAAATTTAGAATTGTAAAAAGCCGAATACTCTATGGAAGTAATCCCTTCTGGTAATACAATTTTTGCATACTCAGAGTTTGTAAAGCCTCCAACACTAACAATCTTTTTCCCATTGTGTTGACTTGGCACTACAATTGTACCGTTTCGATCAATATACCTACACGATTCTTTAAGCGTTGCACTCAATTCAGTTTTAGTTATAAACTTGTACTCAAAATAATCGTCAAATTCTTCTGCCGCATTACCTACTTGCCCCAAATCATCCTGGGTACCATCTGTATAAGTAATAATCAGCTCGCCATTGACCAGCTCCGTCTTGGCAATGCCGCGGCCGGGATCACCTTTATCGCCCTTGGCACCCTTATCACCCTTTTCGCCTTTTTCGCCCTGGGCGCCTTTAATATTGCCCAGGTTGGTCACGGTATTATCCGTCAGGGTCACCAGCAGTTCGCCGTCCGCAGACAGGGTCACAGACTGAATACCGGTACCGTCTGTACCGGTCACGCGACCCACATTCTCTGTGCGGCCATCGGTATAAGTCAGTTCCAGTTCGCCGTCCGCGATCACACGGCAAGCGGTAATACCAATGCCATCCGCACCACGAATATTGCCCAGGTTCAGCACCGTACCGTTGGTGAGAGTCACCGTCAGCGCCCCCTGATCCGTGATCCGAACAGAGGAAATACCTACACCATCGGTACCGTCTTTACCGTCGATGCCGTTGGCGCCATCCTTGCCATCAACACCGTTCACGCCGTCTTTGCCGGCGGCACCGGTATCACCCTTGTCGCCTTTTTCGCCCTTTTCGCCTTGAGCGCCGTCTTTGCCGGCGGCACCAGTGTCGCCCTTGTCGCCTTTTTCACCCTGGACACCGGTGTCACCTTTGTCACCTTTCTCGCCTTTTTCACCTTGGGCGCCGGTGTCACCTTTGTCTCCCTTTTCGCCCTTAACGCTGCCCAGGTTCAGCACCTGGCCGTCAGAGAAAGACAGCACCAGTTCACCGGCGGTATTGATCTCCACAGCAGAAATACCGGTACCGTCCTTACCGTCCGTACCGTTTGTACCATCTTTGCCGTCTTTACCATTTACGCCGTCTTTACCTGCGGCGCTGGTATCGCCCTTATCGCCTTTTTCGCCCTTTTCACCTTGAGCGCCGGTAGCTCCAGTATCACCTTTGTCTCCCTTTTCACCTTTTTCACCTTTTTCGCCCTTGATGGTGCCCAAATCCAGTGTAGTACCATTGGTAAGTGAAATTTGCAATTTACCATCATCCGTGATCGTAATGGTTTGAATACCAACGCCGTCCTGACCGTCAACACCATTGACGCCGTCTTTACCGTCCGTACCGTTTATACCGTCTTTACCATCAACACCGTTTGCGCCGTCTTTACCTGCGGCGCCGGTGTCACCTTTGTCGCCCTTTTCACCCTTTTCGCCCTGGGCGCCAGTATCGCCTTTGTCACCTTTGTCACCCTTTTCACCCTGGGCGCCAGTATCGCCTTTGTCACCTTTTTCGCCTTGGGCACCGGTGACGATACCTACATTTTGCACGCGGCCGTCTGTATAAGTCAGCAACAGTTCGCCGCGGCTGTTCAGTTCAGATTTGGAAACGCCAATGCCGTCCCGGCCGTCTTTGCCGTCCACACCATTGGTGCCATCTTTGCCGTCTTTACCGTTTTCACCATTTTTACCGTCTTTGCCTGCGGCACCGGTATCACCTTTGTCGCCCTTTTCACCTTGCGCGCCGGTGTCACCTTTATCGCCTTTGTCGCCTTTGTCGCCTTGGGCACCGTCTGCACCGTTTGCACCGTCTTTACCGTCAGCACCAACCACATTACCTAAATCGGCAACCGTGCCGTTGGTATAAGTCAACACCAGAGCGCCGCTGTCATCGATTACCGCAGTGGACACGCCAACACCGTCCTTACCATTGGTGCCGACCACTTTGTCCAAATTGACGCTGGAGCCGTCGGAATAAGAAAGCACCAGCTGGCCCTGCTCGTTGATTCGGGCGGACTGAATGCTTACGCCGTCTTTACCATCTACGCCATCGGCACCATCTTGACCGTCCGCACCGTTTTTACCGTCTACGCCGTTGGTACCGTCTTTACCATTTGCACCGTTTTTTCCGTTTGCGCCGTTGGTACCGTTTACGCCGTCTTTGCCGTCCTTGCCATTTGTACCATTTGTTCCGTTTTTACCGTCTTTGCCGTTGGTGCCGTCCTTACCGTCAGAATCGGCCACCCGACCTACATTGATACGGGTACCGTCCGTCAGGGTGATCATCAGATCGCCGCCTTCACTAAACTTGGCGGTAGAAATACCGGCCTGCTTCTGCTTGCCGTTGGCCTCGACGGACTTCACCCATTCTTTTTCCGTACCCTTATAGCCGTTCTCTACCGCAATGTCATAGGCGGACTTGCCCTTTAAGGATGTGAGCCATTCGTCCACGCTGCCGTCATAGCCGTTAGCCACAGCCAACTCATAGGCAGACAGCCCGTTCTTAATATTGCTCACCGGCTGGGCGCTGTTTTTATGTACCAAAGTCGCTACCAAAAAGGCAATACCCACCATCAGCAGCACTGCCAACAGGCACGCCAGCACTTTGGCCCCCGTTCGCTTGGTTGTAGATTTTTCTTCTGCGTTCATTCAAGAATTCTCCCTTCTTTTAATAAAAATCTTTATAGATACTGTCAGTATAAAACAAAATAAAGGGAAAGTGTGCAATTAGAACAAATTGTTCTAATCCTATATAGAACAGATTGTTCTAAGATATAATGGTTCCGGTGATGATATGAAATTTCAAAGAATCCGGGACCTGCGGGAGGACGCGGACCTGACCCAAAGCGAAATGGGCCGGGCGCTGCACCTGCCCCAACGCACATACGCCTATTACGAAAGTGGGCAGCGCACCGTGCCG
>ERZ506918.798-NODE-798-length-13075-cov-4.092704_pt1 | contig 13075 bp, 10 predicted proteins | sample MGYA00513975_ERZ506918 | MGnify/ENA metagenome assembly ERZ506918 | reverse complement strand
AATGAAGGAAGCTGTCCAATTTGTGAAACAGAAACTCGATTCCGCCCAATGGTTCATCGATGCCATCAAGCAGCGTCAGGAAACTTTGCAGCGCACGATGGAAACGATCATCCTCTTACAACGCGACTTCTTCCTCACCGGTGATGAAGCGACTTTACGGCCTATGATCCTCAAAGATGTGGCGGAACGAGCCGGATATGACATCTCGACAATCTCGCGTGTGAGCAACAGCAAGTACGTGCAGACGAACTTCGGCATCTATCCGCTCAAATATTTCTTCTCCGAATCGATGCAAACCGACAGCGGCGAAGAAATTTCCACCCGCGAGGTGAAAAAGATCATGAAAGAACATGTAGATGCCGAAGACAAACGAAAACCGTTGACCGATGAGGAGTTGGCTACGATCCTGAAAGAAAAAGGGTATGTCATCGCCCGGCGTACGGTAGCGAAATACAGGGAGCAACTGGGGATTCCGGTAGCTCGTCTGAGAAAAGAAATATAAAAGCGTATGAAACTATTCTCGAATATAATATCCTTCGTGTTCCATCCGTTGCTTATGGTGACCTATGGGATCGTGTTGGCGTTGATGTTTACATTTCTCGCCATTTACCCGTTACCTGTGAAGCTGCTGATTGCCGGAGGTACCTTTATTTCGACAGCGATAGTTCCCGGGCTTTTCATCTTCTTATTGGTGAAAAATGGCGCGGCCGGCGATATAGAGCTTTCCGACCGGAAGGAGCGGGTGGTTCCTTATCTGATTTTTATCACTTCCATCTTGGTATGTATCTTTTTCTTATGGGAAAATATCCGCTATATACAGGCGAAGCAGGATGGATATGCATGGAATGTGAGAAACTGTATGGATTATATGAAAGAAAAATAAAAACAGGATTTATACTGTGTGCATGATTTTGCGCGGAATGAATAAACTAATAATAAAGAATAAAAGAGGTACTGCTAAACAGCGGTGCCTCTTTTCGACATAAGAATGATTACCGGAGTAAGCAGAATGATCATATTATCCAGGAGGGCAGATTTATGTGGGGATTTATAGTGGCATTGATTTCAGGGGCACTGATGAGTATTCAGGGTGTTTTTAACACGGAGGTGACAAAGCAGACCAGTCTCTGGGTATCAACCGGCTGGGTGCAGCTGTCAGCTTTTGTAGTCTGTGTTCTGGCCTGGCTTTTCACAGGACGGGAAAGTGTAGCTGCACTCTGGCAAGTGGACAATAAATATACACTCCTTGGTGGTGTGATCGGAGCGTTTATTACAATTACAGTAATCCAGAGTATGGGAGCACTTGGACCGGCAAAGGCAGCAATGCTGATCGTTATTTCGCAGCTGGCAGTTGCTTATGTAATTGAATTATTTGGATTGTTTGGGGTAGATAAAGAACCCTTTGAATGGCGCAAAATCCTAGGATTGCTGATCGCGATTTCCGGAATTGTTATATTTAAGTGGCAAAAATAAGAGTTTACTATTGTAAAATCATTAAGATTTCGTTACAATAAGGGTGGCATTATGGACAGGGGGACTCTTACTCTGAGAAATAAGAGGAGGACCCTTATGACAAAAATAAAAAACAGGTGTTGTTATACTGTGACACTGATATTATGTGGAACTTTGTTTCTTACAGGACTGACAGGATGTAAGAGCACAGAGGCACAGTTTCTGATAGATGGATTGCAGGAAGCAAAGGCAGAGGTGGATGCGGAGTCATCAGAAGAGAAAACATCAGGACAGAAGTCGAAGAAAGATACAGATGACCGACAGAATGATGATGGCAGTTCTGCAGAGTCCCGGAAAAAACAGGCAGAATCAGATGGTTCAGATGCAGGTAATGGGACGGAGATAAATTCAGCCGGGGAAACACAGCCAGAGATGATCTATGTTGATGTCTGCGGAGCAGTTGCGAATCCGGGAGTTTTTCAGCTGGCAGCCGGGAGCCGGGTGTTTCAGGCGATTGAGGCGGCGGGAGGATATCTTCCCGAGGCAGCTCTAACCTGTGTAAACCGTGCTGGAGTTCTGACAGATGGACAGCAGCTTTATATTCTCACACAGGAAGAGATGGAGCGGCAGGGGCTGGATCCTGCAGAGATGGCCGGAGCATCAGATGGACAGATGAATGGAAGTGCCGGGACAGGACAGAACACAGGGATGACCGCTCAGGTTCAGCAGGATAACAGGATCAACATAAATACAGCAGATGAAGCTCAGCTTACTACGCTGACGGGGATCGGTGCAACACGTGCGCAGGCGATCATTGCCTACAGAGAAGAGAACGGGCCATTTGCTGCGATAGAGGATATTATGAATGTACAGGGTATCAAAGAAGGTACTTTTGCAAAGATAAAAGATGAGATAGTAGTAGGATAAGGAGAACCGAATGAGCAGGAAAGTTTTGGTAGTAGATGATGAGAAACTGATCGTAAAAGGAATCCGTTTTAGTCTGGAACAGGATGGTATGGAGGTAGACTGCGCTTATGATGGAGAAGAGGCAGTAGAGAAAGCAAAAGATAAAAAATATGATATTATCCTTCTGGATCTGATGCTGCCGAAGATGGACGGGCTGGAAGTATGCCAGCAGATCCGCGAATTTTCCAATGTGCCGATCGTGATGCTGACAGCTAAGGGCGAGGATATGGATAAGATCCTTGGTCTTGAATATGGTGCGGATGATTATATCACCAAACCGTTCAATATCCTGGAAGTTAAGGCACGTATCAAAGCGATCATGCGCCGTGCGGGAAGCGACCACGAGGAGAAAGAAAAGGCAAAGAGCATTCAGGTGGGCGATCTTCGTATGGACTGTGAAGGCAGACGTGTATTTATTGCAGGTAAAGAGATTAATCTGACAGCAAAGGAATTTGATGTACTGGAGCTTCTGGTATTTAATCCGAATAAGGTTTACAGTCGTGAGAACCTGCTGAACATTGTATGGGGATATGAGTATCCGGGTGATGTACGTACTGTGGATGTACATATCCGCCGTCTCCGTGAGAAGATTGAAACCAATCCAAGTGAACCGAAGTATGTACACACCAAATGGGGCGTTGGATATTATTTCCAGGCTCAATAAAAAGAACGCATGAAACAGGCAGACCACATTTTATGAAACAAAGATCATAAAATGTGGTCTGTTTTTTTGTGCAGATAAAAAGCATTCTGCTATTTTCTGTTTTTTATTTTATCTGTAATTATGATGTATCCATGTACAAGAAGATCAGTCACGATCAGTGCTGCCACTGACAATATCAGGCATTCTTTTACCCCAAATTCGTAAAAAGCAGCAAAACCGGCAAGTGTCCAGTAAACTCCGATATGTACGGCATACATCTTTGAAATCTGTTTTGAGTAATAACACAGTTTATTATATCCGAATTTCCATTTTTCCATCATTGGCATGATACGAAATGCAGCTGCAAACACAAATATGATACTGCAGAAACTTCCGAGTACCTTTGCAAGCCCCGGGATTCTGTATTGTTCGATCATATAATTAAAGAATCCCTCAATGCCTGGATGTAGTACAATGCAGCATATAAACCATACCGCCGCAGTAATCCCACATATGATCCCGCTTTCTTTATAAAAGTTTCCTTTTTCATATTCAGGGATTCTTCTGAGCACTTTTCCAAAAACATATCCAAGAAATACATAACTCAAATATGGGAAGAAGCAGAAGCTGGTTTCACCTTTTCCACCGAAAGTCATATCCAGGATCCAGTTAAGTGCCGGATCATCAGAAACCAGCAACTTTGTAAATGGTGATATGATTCCGACTATTACAGCACTTATGACATATCCCCTTAAGCTTACATTTAATTTCCTGTAGACCGCAAGCACCAGATAGCACATACCGGCTATAAAGAATATATTTACGAATGTAAGCATGGAATAAAGATTTGCGTCATATAATTCTCTGCTGCCTGCAGCTTCAACTGTAATGGAATTTCTTATATTAAAACTGATTGTCATTACAGCTGCATAGCATAAATTGCTTAATCCCTGATAGAATAACAGCTTTATGCCGTTTTTAACCATATCTTTGGGCTGGGAATGGCGTGTGAAAGCACTTCCGAATCCCATGGTAAACAGATACAGGCAGGCACCTGTCGGCATGAAGAGCGCAAACAGAATCTTATGTACATTTGATTCGGCTGCTGCGACACCACCTATTGTCTGAAATGAATGTATAAATACTATCATGATCAACAGGAAACCCTTTACCAGATCAAGTTCCCTCTGACGTCCTGTATTCACTTCTTTTTCTTTCAAAGAAAACATACTTACCTCCTCCTTTATCCGGATATTTTCAGTGAGAACGGAACACTTATCTTTTGTCACTGATATCATATGGACAGTGTAGCACAGGCAGAATTATAGCACAATCATAATATTCCTGACATTGTACACACACCACGTACATTACTGTTTACTCCGTTCTCAGTAACGTAGCCAAAATTCATTCCAAATTGTCTGCTGCAATGGAATTTTGGCTTGTATGTCTCGGGATAGTGGTGCGTAAACAGTAACAATTATTCAGTTTGATTCAGTTTAGTTTGGTTTACATCTGAGATGGTTTAGTATTGAACAAAGCTGATAAAAATTAGACAAACAAAACAAACATCTATAGAGGAAAATAATAAAAAATTAGAAAATTTCTATAAATGCGCTTGTGAAAATGACGAAAAAGGCATATAATTAACGTTACAATATGTAAAGAGTGCAATAAAAAGAGAAAAAACAGGTATAAGGAGGGTGCGAAATGCTAGATCAGTCATTTTATCAGAAAGCGGATGAGATCATTGCTTTCTATGGTAAAAAGCCGGCATCACTGATTCCGATCATGCAGGATATCCAGGGGGTGTACAGATATCTCCCGGAAGAATTGCTTACATATGTTGCGGAGCAGATTGGCGTAACAGAAGCGAAAGCGTTCAGTGTTGCCACATTTTATGAGAATTTCTCATTTGATGCGAAAGGTAAATATGTGATCAAGGTCTGTGACGGAACAGCCTGTCATGTAAGAAAATCAATACCGGTTCTGGAGGAACTTTATAAGAAACTGGGGCTGTCAAAGACAAAGAAGACGACAGACGATATGATGTTTACTGTGGAAACAGTTTCCTGTCTTGGTGCCTGCGGACTTGCACCGACTATGATGGTCAATGAAGAGGTATATCCGAGAATGACTCCGGAGAAGGCAGATGAGCTGATTGATAAACTGAGAGGGGGCGAACAGGGATGATCCAGAATAAGGAAGTATTGGAGCAGATCAGAGAAGAAGCTGTGAAAGAACTTAATTCTTATGACTGTCGTATTCTTGTCTGTTCAGGTACCGGATGTGTGGCAACCGGTTCTCAGAAAATCTATGAGAAATTCATGGAGATTGCCAAAGATGCTCCGGGAGTTACCATTGAGTTTGGACCTCATGACAAAGATGCACATGTAGGTGTAAAGAAAACAGGATGTCAGGGTGTCTGTGAGCTTGGACCACTTGTTCGTATCCAGAAAGGCGACGATGTGATCCAGTATACGAAGGTTCAGATCGAAGACTGCCAGGAGATTTTTGAGAAGAGTGTTCAGGGTAATGAGACTATCGAGAGACTGCTTTATCAGAAAGGCGGTAAAGTAAGCCGCGGACCGGAAGATATTCCGTTTATCGCGAAACAGACCCGTATTGTTTTGAAGAACTGTGGTAAGTTTGATGCAGAATCTCTGAATGAGTACATAGCAAGCGGTGGTTTTCAGGCTCTGGAGAAAGCAATGTTTGAGATGGATCCGGATCTGGTTATTGATCAGGTTGATAAATCCGGTATCCGCGGACGTGGCGGCGGCGGTTTCCCGGCAGGTAAGAAATGGATTCAGGTAGCACGTCAGGCTGATCCTGTTCATTATGTAGTTTGTAACGGTGATGAGGGTGACCCGGGAGCATTCATGGATGGTTCTGTAATGGAAGGTGATCCTTACCGTCTGATCGAAGGTATGATGCTTGCAGCTTACGCAGTAAGAGCACAGCATGGTTATATTTATGTACGTGCGGAGTATCCCCAGTCAGTAGCACGACTGAAACACGCTATCGCAGTTCTGGAAGAAGTGGGACTGTTAGGCGATGATATCCTTGGAACAGGATTCTCCTTCCATATGCATATCAATCGTGGTGCAGGTGCTTTCGTATGTGGTGAAGGTTCTGCCCTGACTGCATCTATCGAAGGAAGCAGAGGTATGCCCCGTGTAAAACCGCCACGTACGGTTGAGCAGGGATTATGGGCGAAACCTACTGTTCTGAATAACGTAGAAACTTATGCAAATATTCCGGAGATCATTCTCAAGGGAGCTGACTGGTACAGAAGTATCGGTACAGAAGGTTCTCCTGGAACAAAGACCTTCTCACTGACAGGTTCCATTGAGAATACAGGTCTGATCGAGGTTCCGATGGGAACAACCTTAAGGGAAATCATCTTTGATATCGGCGGAGGACTGAAATCCGGTGCTGCGTTTAAGGCTGTTCAGATCGGCGGACCATCCGGTGGATGTCTGACAGAAGAACATCTGGATGTACCTCTTGATTTCGACTCTGTTAAGAAATATGGTGCGATCGTTGGTTCCGGTGGTCTGGTAGTTATGGATGAACATACCTGTATGGTAGAGGTTGCACGTTTCTTTATGGGCTTCACCCAGAGAGAATCCTGCGGTAAATGTGGTCCCTGCCGTATCGGCACCAAGCGTATGCTTGAAATCCTTGAGAGGATCGTAGACGGAAAGGGTGAAGTAGAGGATCTGGATAAACTGGAGCATCTTGGAAACTTTATCAAGGACCGTTCACTCTGCGGACTTGGAAAGAGTGCACCGCTTCCTGTACTTTCCACATTAAGAAACTTCAGAGATGAATATGTAGAGCATATTGTTGATAAAAAGTGCGCGGCTCATGTATGTAAGGCAATGCGTTCTTATGTGATCGATCCTGAGAAATGTAAAGGATGTACCAAGTGTGCGAGAAACTGTCCGGTTGGTGCGATCACAGGCAATAAGAAAGAGCCTCACAGCATTGATACCTCCAAGTGTATTAAGTGCGGAACATGTCTGGAAAATTGTGTATTCGGCGCAATTTCTGTGAATTAAGGAGGGTGAAAAGATGATTCATTTGACAATAGATGGAATTCCAGCAGAAGTGGAAAAGGGTACGACCATTCTGCAGGCTGCCAGACAGATCGGAGTGGAGATTCCTACACTCTGCTATCTGGAAGATGTATTGCCGGATGGTTCCTGTCGTTTGTGCGTGGTAGAAGTAACAAACAACGGAAGAACCAAATTTGATACGGCATGTACACTTCGCTGCTCAGAGGGTGATGAAGTACAGACAATGTCAGAGAAGGTAGTTGCATATCGTAAAGATACTCTCGACCTCCTTCTTTCCGACCACCGTGTACACTGCTTCTCCTGTGAGGCAAACGGCGACTGTAAATTACAGGACTACTGTTTTGAATATGGTGTGACTGAGACAAGCTATCCCGGTGAAATGAAGGATATGCCGATAGATGATACCAATAAATTCTTTACCTATGATCCAAGCCTGTGTATTCTCTGCCATCGCTGCGTGAATACATGTAAGGAGATTGTGGGAAGAGGTGCCATCGACACTATGGATCGTGGTTTCCAGTCAGTGATCGGTGCACATTACAAGCATAAATGGAACGAAGGTATCTGTGAATCCTGCGGTAACTGTGTTCAGGCCTGTCCGACAGGTGCGTTAACCATGAAGCGCAGAAAGAAATATCGTCCATACCAGATTGACAAGAAGGTTCTGACTACCTGTCCACACTGTGCAACAGGCTGCCAGTATTATCTCCTTATAAAAGACGGAAAGATCGTAGATACAGAAGCTGTAAACGGACCATCCAACAAAGGCCTGCTCTGTGTTAAGGGACGCAGCGGATGTTTCGATTTCGTACAGTCACCGGAGCGTATTAAATATCCGCTGATCAAGAATAAAGAGACAGGTGAATTCGAACGTGCAACATGGGATGAGGCACTGGATCTTGTTGCTTCCAAATTTATGGAGATCAAGAAACAGTACGGCTCTGATTCCCTTGCTGGTTTTGCGTGCTCCAGATCACCCAATGAAGATATTTACATGGTACAGAAGATGGTTCGCTGCTGCTTCGGCACAAACAATACAGACAACTGTGCACGTGTATGTCATTCCGCATCTGTATCAGGTCTTGCAATGACTCTTGGCTCAGGTGCCATGACAAACCCAATTGAGGATATCACAAAGAATGCAGACCTGATCATGCTGGTTGGTTCCAACCCTGAGGAAGCACATCCTGTAGTCGGCATGCAGATCCGTCAGGCTATTAAGAGAGGCTGTAAGCTGATCGTAGTTGATCCTCGTGATATTGGTCTGGCTAAGAAAGCAGATATCCATCTGAAACTGAAACCTGGTACAAATGTTGCTTTTGCAAACGGCATCATGAATGTGATCCTTTCTGAAGGTCTTCAGGATGACAAGTTCATTGCAGAGCGTACCGAAGGTTTTGAAGAATTAAAGGAAATCGTAAAAGATTACACACCTGAGAAGGTAGCTGAGATCTGCCACATTGATGCAGACGATCTGAGAAAAGCAGCGATCATGTATGCAAAAGCAGACCGCGCTCCAATCATCTACTGCCTTGGTGTAACCGAACATTCCACAGGTACAGAGGGTGTTATGTCCATGTCCAATATGGCAATGATGGTTGGCAAGCTTGGACGTGAAGGCTGTGGTGTTAACCCGCTTCGTGGACAGAATAACGTACAGGGTGCCTGCGATATGGGTGCTCAGCCGAATGTATATCCCGGATATCAGAAGGTTACTGATCCTGCAGTTCGTGAGAAATTCGAGAAAGCATGGGGTGTAAAACTTGATCCGAATATCGGAACTCATGCAACTGATGTATTCCCGAAAGCAATCACAGGTGAGATCAAAGGTCTGTATATTTATGGTGAGGATCCGGTAGTTACTGATCCGGACACCACACACATTATCAAAGCATTAAAGAGCCTTGATTTCTTTGTACTTCAGGAACTTTTCATGACAGAGACAGCTCAGTATGCAGATGTTATCCTTCCTGGTGTAAGCTATGCAGAGAAAGAGGGTACATTTACCAATACAGAGCGCCGCGTACAGAGAGTCCGCAAGGCTGTCACAGTACCTGGAGAAATGAGACTGGATACAGATATTATTATTGATCTGATGAACCGCATGGGATATCCGCAGCCACATCTGACTTCTGCTCAGATCATGGATGAGATCGCATCCCTGACACCGAGCTTCGCAGGTATCAGCCATGAACGTCTTGACAGTGAAGAAGTTCATGGACAGGGACTTCAGTGGCCATGTACCTCCAAGGATCATCCGGGAACACCGATCATGCATGTTGGTAAATTCTCCCGCGGTCTTGGCTGGTTCTATCCTGCAAAATATGTACCGTCAGCAGAGCTTCCGGATGAGGAATATCCAATCATCCTCATGACAGGACGTATTCTGTATCATTACACAACAAGAGCCATGACAGGAAAGACACCTGAGCTTATGGAAATCGAAGGTAAGTCATTTATCGAAATGAACATCGTAGATGCCGATAAGCTGGGTATCAAAAACGGTGATAAAGTCAGAGTTTCTTCCAGACGAGGATCCATTGAATCTACCGCTCGTGTAGGTACAAAGACCTCACCGGGTGAGAGCTGGATGCCATTCCACTTCCCGGATGGAAATGCAAACTGGCTGACCAACGCCGCACTTGACAAATACGCAAGAATTCCTGAATATAAGGTATGCGCAATTAAGATTGAGAAAGCATAAAACAATATCGGAGACAAAGTTTCGGATCTGATATCGTAAATATTATATGGGGCTGTCGCACATGGATCTGCTGTCCTTGCGGCAGCTCCATATTCCTTTATGGAAAGGCAAAAATAATCATTCGGCAGTACATCATTCTGTGAAAATACGGAACGGTTACAGATAATTTTTGTGAAAAATATAGTGTTACATAATAAGGAGTACGAGGCATGCAGAGATTTCAGTCAATCCTTCAGTTTAAAAAAGTCAGTTGTAAAAATTGTTACAAATGTGTCCGGAACTGCCCGGTCAAGGCGATACGTGTTCATGATCATCAGGCCAGGATCATAGAAAGTCAGTGTATTTACTGTGAGAAGTGTATCCTTGTCTGCCCGCAGGATGCCAAGGAAGAGCAGAATATGATTCCTGCAATCTGCAATGCAATGGAGAATAAAACGCAGGTTATAGCCTCTCTTCATCCGGCATATCTGGCACGTTTTGGGGTAACCGGTATCAATGGAATAAGGGAAGCGATGAAGAAGCTGGGATTTGCAGATGCAGCGGATGCAGCAGAAGGTGCAAGCCTGATGATTTCGCAGTACAGAGCACTTTTTGCGGAACAGAAAGAGCCGGGAATAATGATCTCTTCTGCCTGCCCTGTAATAGTACAGCTTGTCAAGAAACACTATCCGCATCTTCTGGGGAATCTGGTACAGTCTGCCTCTATGATGCAGTTTCATGCCAGTTATCTGAAAAAAAAATATCCGAAGGCAGAGATTGTCTATGTAAGTCCCTGTATTTCAGCTATGTCAGAGTTGAGAGACTCAGGAAATGAAGTGGATTATGTGATCACATTGGAAGAGCTGGTGCAATGGATGAAAAAAGAAGGGATTTCCATAACTGAGAAAGAACCTGAGCAGATTGCCTACCGTTCCAGAGAAATCGCCATTGCGGATGGTTTAACAGACCTGCTTGGGGCTGTAAAGGGAATCCGCAGGCTTTCTGTAAGTGGGATGGAGCAGTGCAGGGAGGTTCTGGAAGAACTTCATCCGGAGGATTTTGAAAATTGCTTTCTTGAGATGTATGCATGCAGCGGCGGCTGTGTGGCAGGTCCTTCTTTCCAGATGAAGAAGGGACATTATCTGGCAGATGTTCTGGCAGTGAAAAATGCAGCCTTTGGAAAAGATTTTCACAGGGAGCAGGGAGACTATGAACTTCCGGGATTTGAATTGAGAAAGAATTTCGGTTACTGTTCTGCGCAGGAACAGGAAGAGGTCTCAGAGGAAGAAATCAGGGATGCTCTGGCGGAAATGGGAAAATTTTCTCCAAAGGATGAATTAAACTGCGGTGCCTGCGGGTACAACACATGCAGGGAAAAGGCAATTGCCATTATCCAGAATAAAGCTGAGGTTGCCATGTGCATTCCATATATGCGGGCAAAACAGGAAAGTTACTCCAATAAAGTCTTTAATGCCATGCCCGGACTTCTGGTAACTGTGGATTATAATCTGAAGATCATTCAGATGAATGAGGCGGCGTCCAAATTGTTCAATATGCCGAAAAGGCGGCGCCTGATCGGGAAACCGGTATCGGAGATCATGGATGATTACAGTCTGGCGAGTATACTGGCTTTTGAACGGAATTTGATGCAGGATGAGATTTATCTGGAGGATCAGAAATGTTATCTGGATCGCGTAATGACGAATGATAAAGAAAATAAAATGATTCTCTGCATTATGAAGGATATTACAAAGGAGCGGAAGCATAAAGATCAGATTCATAATGCCCAGATTGAAGCTGCGCGTATGGCAGATAAGCTGGTAGAAGAACAGCTGAAGATCGTGCAGCAGATCGCCGGACTTCTTGGAGAAACTGCTGCAGACACCAAAGTGGCAGTAGAAAAACTGAAAAATACCATACTTCTGGAGAGTGAAGAAGAGAATGAAAAGAAATAAGCATCATGGACTGAATGTGGAATTTGACGGCTTATGCATGGATTTTGGTCATGTGAGCCTGAATAAAAAGAAAGAATTTCTCTGTGGGGACTGCTATAAGATTGAAGAAAATGATAAAGACCATGTTCTGGTGCTTTCTGACGGACTTGGGAGCGGAGTAAAGGCGAATATCCTTTCCACGCTGACTGCGACCATGCTCAGTACCATGATCATTAATCAGGTGGAACTGGATGAGGCAGTGCGTGCAGTGGCAAAAACGCTTCCTGTGTGCAGTGTGAGAAATCTGGCATATGCCACTTTTACAGTGCTGAATTTTCAGGGGAAACAGGTAAGTCTTTATCAGTTTGATAATCCGGATGCAATTCTGATCCGGGATGGCAAGCTCTTTGATTATCCGGTGGAGACAAGTATGATCGAAGAGAAGGAAATCCATAAAAGCTGTTTTGAACTGAAAGATGAGGATATGCTGATCGTTATGTCCGACGGTGTCACCAATGCAGGAATGGGAAAAACTACCAACGGCGGCTGGGGAAGAGATGATGTAATGGCTTTCTGCAGGGCAAAGTACCATAAAGGGATGAGCACACAGGAGATGGCAGGCTATCTGGCAGAGGCCAGCCTGGATCTGAATCTGAATGAAACGGATGATGATATTACAGCCATTGTCCTGCGGATGCGGCATAAACAGGTGGTAAACCTTATGATCGGCCCGCCAAGTAAGGAGGAGCATGATGAGCGATATCTGAAGTCCTTTTTCGATTCAGAGGGATATCATGTAATCTGCGGCGGAACTACTGCACAGTGTGCTGCCAGGTATCTGGATAAAGAGCTGATCTCTCTTAGTGAAACTGCCTGCGGAGACGTTCCTGCCTATTATAAGCTGGAAGGTACAGAGCTGGTGACAGAGGGATTTCTTACGATTGAGCATTTGCTTGAATATTGTGAAGAATGGATGGAGGACAGGCTGTCCTTTAACAGGCTGAAACGAAAAAAAGATGCGGCAGCATTGCTTGGTGTGATGCTGTTTGAGCAGGCAACGGATATTAATTTCTACTTCGGTGGTGCTATCAATAAGAGTAACGTGGAACTGGGAATCACAGAAAAAAGGAAAGAACAGGCAGCAGAAGAACTTGTGGAGCATCTGCAGAATGCAGGAAAGAATGTGAATATTGCATTCTGGGCGATCTGAGAAAGCAGGAAAAACAGCAGTACATGGTTTTATAAAGAGATATCAGGGTTACTGTTCACTGGTAATATCCCGCGAGGTGTTTTTTGTGAGCGAAGGTCACAG
>ERZ506918.788-NODE-788-length-13129-cov-6.445235_pt1 | contig 13129 bp, 10 predicted proteins | sample MGYA00513975_ERZ506918 | MGnify/ENA metagenome assembly ERZ506918 | reverse complement strand
TGCCGAAAAATCTGACTACGCATCTTACGCACAAGCTTTATTCAGTGTTTCCTAAGGTGTAAAGCTTATTTTTCCCCCGAAAGGAGTTTCTTATGAAATTGCGTTATCTGCTTCTGCTGCCGGAACTGGTGCTGCTGTTTTTCTTTGTATTTCCGATCTGGAAGCGAATCTGTAATCCGGGCAATCTCGCCGGCATTCTGGTGTGCCTGTTTCTGCTGTTCGTGACCATATTTCCGCGGAAATTTGCCTATATCGTGCAGCGGTGCTGGGAACCGCTGGGCGGCAAGATCGGGCTGTCCGCGGTAGGGATTCTATTGGCGGCAGGGCTGACCTTTTCTGCCGTGATGTCTGTGCAAATGGTGCGGACGATCTGCACGAAACCGACTGCACCGGAAACCGTTGTGGTGCTGGGCTGCAAAGTCCGCGGCACCCGTCCCAGCCGTATGCTGATACGCCGGCTGGAGGCGGCACAGGCATATCTGGAGGAGAACCCCGACGTGCTGTGCATTACCACCGGCGGACAGGGAGCCGGAGAAGACGTGCCGGAGGGACAGGCCATGCGGGACTGGCTGATCGGGCACGGCATTGCCGCGGAACGCATCATTGCGGAGGATACGTCCAAAGATACGCAGGAAAATCTGGAGCATGCGGCGGCAATTTTGCAGGAGCAGGGGCTTGGGGAACAGGTCGTCATCATCACAGACGGCTTCCACCAGTATCGGGCATCGCTGCTGGCGAAACGTGCCGGACTGCAATCGGAAAGCGTGTGTGCCAAGACGAACCCTCTGTATGTGCCTACCTATTGGGTGCGGGAGTGGATGGCACTGTTTCAGCTTCTGGTGCTGGGGCATGGTTAAGGAAACAACTGCATAAAGCCCGCATGCAAAGCCGTCAGGCGGGCTTTATGGTTAGATACATAGGCAACAATGCACAAACAGGAATGGAGGAAATCTCATGTTACAGCAACTGACACCGCGGGTGTACCAGCTGGATTTTTCGCAGGAACAAGACCGCCCCGTGCTGGGGTATATTCGGGGCGACCGGTTTTCCCTGATGGTCGATGCCGGCAATTCTCCGGAACATGTGCAGGCATATCTTGCCGCCTTGGAGGAGTCTGGTTTTTGTCAGCCGGATTTTGTGGCGTTGACCCACTCTCACTGGGATCACTGCTTCGGGCTGGCATCGCTGCCAATGCCGTCCATTGCCTGTGTGCAGACAAGACAGTCACTGGAAATGGTTTCCCGCCTGCAGTGGACACCGGACGCATTGGCGGAAAATGTGCGGAAAGGCATTGTCCCTCAGCTGTGTGCTCCGCGGATCCAGCTGCACTTTCCCGATCCGGAGAGCATTCGGGTGGCACTGCCCACTATGGTTTTTTCCGAGAGCATGACGCTGGACTTGGGGAACTGCACCTGTGAACTGCGGCATGTCACCAGTGCCCACGCCCGCGATACGGTGATCGTCTGGGTGAAAGAAGAACAAATGGTATTTCTGGGGGATGCGGTGTATCAGGAGCTGGTGGGCGATGTCTGGGTGGAGCGACCGGAAAAGCTGCGAAAGCTGATACAGGAACTGGAACCGCTGGACTTTCAGCTGGCACAGCCGGCACATCAAAAGGCAATGACAAAGACCGACCTGCTGGCGTGGTTCCGGCGGCGGTTGGAAAGGGCGGTGCAGTCATGACAGATGCGGAACTGGCGAGAGCCATTGCTGAAAAGGCGGCGGAGCAGGGCGGCACAGTGTATTTCGTCGGCGGCTGTGTGCGTGACCGGCTTCTCGGACTGGAAAACAAGGACATTGACATTGAGGTGCACGGCATTCCCGCCGAAGCACTGGAACAGCTGCTCTCCGAACTGGGAGCGTGTATGAAAATCGGGAAAAGCTTCGGCATTTACGGTTTGAAAGGACACGCGTTGGACATTGCCCTGCCCCGTACCGAACGGCGTACCGGCGTAGGACACCGTGACTTTGCCGTGACTTCTGACCCGTTTCTGGGCACCTATGAAGCGGCAAAACGGCGGGACTTCACCATGAATGCCCTGATGCAGAACGTGCTGACCGGCGAGATCATCGACCATTTCGGCGGCAGGCAGGACTTGCAGGACGGCGTACTCCGGCATGTGGATGACGTGACATTTACAGAGGATCCGCTGCGGGTGCTGCGGGCGGCACAGTTTGCGGCACGGTTTCAGTTTTCTGTGGCGGCGGAAACGGTGGAACTCTGCCGGCGTATCGACCTGTCTGCCCTTTCGAGAGAACGCGTGATGCTGGAAATGGAAAAGGCACTGCTCCGTGCGGAAAAGCCTTCGCTGTTTTTCGGAGAACTGCGAACTATGGGGCAGCTGGGACACTGGTTTCCGGAGGTGCAGGCACTGATCGGACTGCCCCAGAACCAGATACATCACCAAGAGGGCGACACGTGGACACATACCATGCTGGTGCTGGACGAGGCGGCAAAGCGGCGGGATAAGGTGCGGTATCCGCTGGGCTTTTTGCTGGCGGCTCTGTGCCATGACTTTGGCAAGGCAGTCTGCACCACGGAAATCGACGGCGTGATCCACTCCTACGGGCACGAAACCGCCGGACTGCCGCTGGTACAGCAGTTTCTGGAACGAATCACCACGGAAACAAAGCTGATACAGTATGTGCTGAACATGACAGAACTGCACATGCAGCCCAACATTATGGCGGCTGCCAGGTCGCGTTTGAAATCAACCAATAAACTGCTGGATCGTGCGGTGGAACCCTTTGACCTGATACAGCTAAGCGTCTGTGACGGTCTGGGAAAGCTGCCGCCCTGCGGGGAAACAGAATCGTTCCTGATGCAGCGGTACGAACAGTTTACAGCCATTATGGCAAGACCATACGTCATGGGCAAGGATTTGATTGCGGCAGGCTTGCAGCCCGGTGTTCAGTTTTCCGAGATCTTGTCCTATGCCCATAAGCTGCGGCTGGCGGGTATCGAGAAGGAGAATGCTCTCCGGCAGAGCCTTGCCTACGCCAGAAAAATGCGAAAGGAGAATCCTGATGCAGCTACATGAAATTCGAAAAGCACTGCACGGAGAAGCGTATGATTTCCTGCGGACCAATCCCCACCTGGGCAGTCGTGTGATGCTGCTGGGGCTGGGCGGTTCTCACGCCTACGGCACAGATACGGAAACTTCTGATCTGGACATTCGGGGCTGTGCCGTATTGAGCAAGGCGGAGATCCTTTGCGGCGAAAGTTTTGAGCAGGTGACTGATGTTGCTACGGATACCACGATCTATGCGTTTCCGAAGCTGATACACCTGCTGAAAGACTGCAACCCCAATACCATTGAACTGATCGGGCTGAAGCCGGAGCACTACCTGTATCTCTCCGAGGCGGGAAAGCTGCTGCTGGACAACCGGAAGCTGTTTCTGTCCCAGCGGGCGGTCAATTCGTTCAGCGGTTATGCTACAGCACAGTTTCGCCGCATGGACAACAAGTCCGCCCGAATCGCCGAACAGCCTGTACAGGAAATGCACATTCTGAACAGTATCCGAAATGCGAAAAGGCATTTTCCGGAACAGTTTTTTCAGTATCCGGAAGATGCCATTCGTCTTTACATAGATGACGCAGTCAACCCGCAGATGCAGAAGGAAATTTTCATGGATATTTCCCTGAAGCACTACCCGTTGCGGGACTATAAGGAAATGTGGGGCAGAATGGCGGACATTGTGAAAAGCTACAGCAGAGTGGGGCAGGGGCACCGCAACCAGAATGCCGTTACCCACAACAAATTGAGCAAGCACATGATGCACCTGATCCGGCTGTATCTGATGTGCATCGACATTCTGGAAAAAGGAGAGGTCATCACCTATCGTGCTGCCGAGCATGATTTCCTGATGCGGATTCGAAACGGCGAATATCTGGACGAAAACCAGCAGCCCACAGCGGAATTTTTCGAAATCATCGAGCAGTACAAGGCACGGGCGGCATATGCCGCTGAGCATACCGACCTGCCGGAAAGACCTGATGAAAAGAAGATTCGGGAATTGGTGCTGGCGATACATGAAAAGATCGTGCTGGAGGAACAGTGAGAAACGGTTTGCAGTGTTGCTGAAATAAAAAAAGCCACGCCTTTGGAGCAGGTATGCTGTCAAAGACGTGACTTTTTGTGATGATTATGTTATTTTAATGCTCTTTTTGATAAACCTAATATGTGATTCCATTGAAAATCACGAATAATTGTTATAATATCATTTTTTAAGACGGTTGAATCTACATCGTATTCTTTTAACAAACAACATAATATATCATCAACTGTGTTTTTGCCATTACATAACTCAAAAAAGTCAGCAGCAGTATTATTTAAATACAAGAATTTATTCGACATATTAGTGACAATTGTAAATTCTGAATCTCTACGAAATTTTTGACATTTTCTGATTGGAACTAATTTTGAAAAATAATTCCACATTATACTTCTACCTCATTGATCGATTCGATATGTTGATAGTCAATATGATGATCATCATATGTTTCAGCAGCTTTTCCGACAGCAGCTGCAGCAGCTGCTACCGCTGAAGCCGCTGAAGCTGCTGCAAGTAAAAATGGAACAATTCCAACGACTTCATGTGTCGTTCCGTCAATTTCATACGCTCCTAAGGATACATCTGTGATCATAGGTTTTACATAAGTTTTCATAAATATCCTCTCCTTTATATGTAAATATCTTTGTCAACATAGTTCTTCACTGTTGAACAATCATTAGAATAATATTCTTTTACCATTTCATTATCCCAACAATGTGTGCATTTCTCTTTCCACACCGTAGAAAAATCATCTTTCAAAACATTTCCAAAAACAAAAGGAGTCATGCAATCTAATCTAATATCTCCATTAGGTCTAATAATCAAACCACCACATGGAAGCCCTTTTTGACGTTCATATTGTAATGGCTCTTCCATAGAACGTGTTATTTGCATTTTACCTCTATATTTTTTCGAATTATATTCGATTCTATCGATAAGAAACTCTTTTTCTTCTTCATTAAGCAATAGATAATCATTGTCAAATGTTCGTCCACTTAATGAAATACAGCCAAGAATAATATTTCCTGCTCCCAGTGCATATGCTAAATCACACATTTCATCAATATCTTTTAGATTTTGAGGTGAAACAGAATGAGCAATAGTAAGTGGCAAACCTGCACCAGATACCATAAGTGCACCATTGACGGCTCTTTCCCAGCAGCCATCTCTTTGTCGAAAGTCATCATGATACTTTGCGTTGCAGCCATCAATTGAAATTTGAATCCACTTATATCTGTATTTTTTTAATTTTTCTATTTTATCATGACTTAATAAGTAACCATTTGTAATTAACAAGAAATTTGTACCGTCATTATGCAATATATCCATAATGTCAAATAAATCATCGCCTAATAAAAGTGGTTCTCCGCCAGATATAACGCACTCAAATATGCCACCTTTGCTCACAACATATTTAGCAAACTCTTTCCATTTTGTAGGTGTCATTGCATCAGGCTCTGCATTGTCTGCTCCTGAATTATTATAGCAGTGTTTGCAAAAAACATTGCAACGTCGTGTGAGTTCAAACTGAAGCAATAAAGGAAAGTCAAATTGATTAGGGTATAATCCTGCTTTTTGTAATTCTTTAATGTTTTTTCTTTGTGAGCTTATAGTCGCTAAATCAGCTTTATAATAAGATGTTACTTTACGCATTTAAACCATCTTTCCAAATTAAACTACTGGTACTTTTTACGCTATTATACCACAAAAAAAAAAAAAACAAGTACTTTTGCACAATTTTTCTCAATTCTACACTTTGCACAATAATTTACAACTATTTGTATCTTCTCTGCAATTAAAAGCAAATTGATTCTCTGAAATTTCCATACGATTTTATACATTTTTTGAAAGTGCGTAGTGGTTTCTAAAACCCCTGCATATTCCCTATCCCATTCCGCATATCATGAACCAAAAAGTTTGTGGGAGGACACGGTATGCAATGCACTTGGAAAGGAATCGGAAAACGGGCGGGCATCATTCTGGCAGTCAGTGCTGTCAGTGTTTCTGCAATCTACTTTGGCGGCATGCGGATCCGGCAAGCTGTCACCACCATGACCGCCCCGAAAAAGGAAACGCCGGTGATTGTTCTGGACGCAGGACACGGCGGTGCAGACGGCGGCTGCGTTTCCGTCAATGATGTGCCGGAAAAGGGCATCAACCTGAATATTCTCCTGAGCCTGCGGGATTTCCTGCGTATGGAGGGCTACACCGTGGAGGTCACGCGGGACACAGACCGGAGCATTCACGATGACGGCGTTGAGGGCATTGCCAACCAGAAAAGTTCGGATATGGATAACCGGCTGGCACTGTTCAACCAGTACGACAACGCCGTGTGCATCTCCGTGCACCAGAACCAGTTCACCGATGCTGCCTATTCCGGAGCCCAGATGTTTTACTCCGACAATGTCAAGGGCAGCGGTGCTCTGGCACAGGCTCTCCAGAATGCTTTTGTGACCCAGTTGCAGCCGGAAAACACGCGGGAGATCAAGCAGTGCGGCAAGGAACTGTATCTCTGCTATTTCAGCGAAAATCCCACTGTTATGGCGGAGTGCGGATTCCTGTCTAATCCGGAAGAAGCGGCTCTGCTGGAGTCGGAGGAGTATCAGCAGAAAGTGGCGTTTACCATTTTCTCCGGCTTGAATCAGTACCTAGGGAAACACTGAATAAAGCCCGCCTGACGGCTTTGCACGCAATCTGCTTGCAGATTTTCCGTCATATTGCCCAGAAATCCCTTGCCAGACACCAAGTCTGCCTGCGGAATTTCTGTGCAATCTGCCGAAAAATCTGACTACGCATCTTACGCACAAGCTTTATCCAGTGTTTCCTTAGAGGAACGCGGTTGAGTGGACTGTAGGGTGTTGTTAGCCATAAGTTACATCACAAAAAAGCCGTTCTGTACGCATCTTGTACAGAACGGCTTTTGTATTTGCAAATTTCTCCGCGGGTTATCTCCAGAATACCAGTGTATCTTTCAGAACATTCCAGATCGTGGGGTGTGCCTTATACAGTGCCACGCCATCGCCGGAGGTGATGAGAATACAGAAGTATGCCAGCACGGTTCCAGTCATTGCCAGTGCGATGACTTTCTGGCTGATTTGTGCAGCATTGGCGGAATAGGGCTTCAGCACTGCCGGCACTTGCAGCAGCAGCATGGTGGACATGACGCTGAGCACTACCATAATATCCAGCAGGTAGCGAATGGTGATGCCTGCCATGCAGTAGTCCACCCACGCCAGAAGAACGGCTCCGATAACGGTAATCAGCACCAGAGCACGGCGGATCCGGCAGTCGTCCCGCTGTTTCCACTTTTTCCAGAGCAGGGGAATGCTGAGCACGCCCAGCAGTACCGACGGCATTGCCAACGCTCCGAAAGATCTTTCGACAAAGAGATACATCATGTGGTTGGGAACAAGCACTGCATTGTCTTTCAGGAACGGGAAGTCGTCCATCAGTTCCATGGGGTGCAGGAAATATGCCGCAAAGGCAGCCGGAAAACGTGCCAGACTGATGCGGTTTGCGGCGGTGTTGTCTACTGTCATCTGGTAAATTGCCCCGAATTGCAGCGGGCTGTCAAACCGGATCTGGTTGTACCACATGATCGCTGCCGCACCAACCAGTGTCGGAAGCAGGAAACAGCCGGCACTGATGAGCCGGTTTTGCAGCCGCAGGTCTTTCCGGAACAGCAGATGCAGGAAAATCGGCACCAGCAGCAGGACATAGACCAGCAGGTTGGGACGGGAAGCCGCCGTGATTACCACGCCAATGCCGCTGACTGCCAGCAAGGCAAAGCGTTTCCACGATTTTTTCACGGAAACCGCGGCGAATCCCGTCCAGAGGGCGAGCAGCAGTCCGAACATACCCATGAGCAGGCAGAGGTAATACCGGTCGTTGTAGTTCAGTCCCACAAAAGCACCGCAGCCCGCCACGGCAGAAACCAGTCCGAACAACAACAGCAACAGCGGCGGTTGTTTGTCATATCGCCGCACCAGTGTCATGATTAGTCCGAATATGGCGATGATAATGGCTGCCACAGTGATGCAGTACGCGAAGTTCAGAGTGGGAACTTTTCCGGTAATGGCATAGAATGGAAGATAGATCAGCACCACCGGAGCACAGCCGAAATAGCAGTAGTAGTGTTCGTTGTAGTAGGCATAATCCCAGTTATAGGAAACGCCATCGCGGTTGGAATTGTCGTAGGGATTTTCCAGTTCCGCCAGTTCCGGTGTCACGTCGAAATTCATGTAGGAATGCCCGCCCGTCCATGCTTCCAGCGTTTTTCCGTAGACGTTGCTGATGTCCACGGAATGGATGTCAGTGGGCTTCTGGTCGGGCACAATGAAAGCACTGATGCAGGCAAGGCAGCCGAACAGGGTCATCAGCACCGCCAGATTGTGCTTCCAGTTTTTCGCCTGATAGTGAATCTCCCAGACGGAGAACTGCTTGCAGGCAGTCAGCCCCAGTGCGATCAGCAGCACCAGCAGGAACCGCCCTGTGGAAAAGGCAAAGGGAATTGCCGCATAGGCGGTGCCGCTGTGCAGAGTGATCGGGGCATCGATGTTTTCGAACTGGAGTTGCAGCACGTGAATTTTTTCATAGGGCTGCATGGCAAATTGCAGGGTGTCATAGCTGCCGGTTGCCTGTGTCTGTGCAGTCTTTTCGAATCGCTGTGTCAGGTTGTTGTCTTTCATGGAGAGGGAAACCTGATACATCTTGTCCTTGCCGTCCGCATGCAGCCGGACACAGTGCAGCTCGTCCCAGTCCAGATCAGAAAAGGTCAGGGTGCAGTTGCCGGTAATGGTGATCTCGCCCTTGTCGTTGAAAGAAGCCGCTTCCTCATCGCTGATTTCTGCGGTGGAAAGGGGCAGTTCCTCTTTGGTTTTCTGGGTGGTGAAGCCGGTGATGTGGAACACCAGCACTTCCAGCAGAAAGACGCAGCCGGCAATGCAGGCGGCTTTTCGCAGATATTTCCGCAGAACAGCAGTGTCCTGCTTTCCGGAAAAGGCAGTTCCTGCACCGAGCAGCAGCAGGGTGATCGCCAGCGGCAGCGGCGGAAACAGGTGGGAACCGGTGATCTGGAACCCGCGGATCAGAGTATGCAGAAGCAGAAGCACCAGAATTTCTCCGGCAGTCAGTATTCCCATTCTGACTGCGGTTTTTGAGAATTCAGAGCCAGCCGGTGCCAGCTTCGGCAGTTTGCACGCCGCCAGAAGCAGGGCGTTGCATAGAATTGGCAGTAAAAAGTAGAGTAACATCTGTCAAAATCCTTTCATAAAAAAATCTGTTTTTATTATATATGATAAAAGGAAAATGAATGTGAACAAACACTGCGAAAATCGTAAATATAAGATATTTTCGGGAATTTTCGGGGCGTGAGGTCTTTTTTTGCTATATTAGGGAAACATTACCCTAGATATTACGCAAAAAATCTCGCATTCCAGTCTACAGCTTGCACTTCTGCCCGCATCATGGTATAATACAAATAACACAACAAAAAGGAGAACCTCTATGGCAAAGCCTAAAATCATATACCGCTGCACAGCATGCGGCTACGAAAGTGCCAAGTGGAACGGCAAGTGTCCCTCCTGCGGCTCGTGGAACACGTTGGAAGAAGATGTCCCGCTGCCCACACAGGCGGTGGGCAACAACCGCCGGAAACCGGTGGACTTGTCGGATAAAATACAGGAACTGGAAGAAGTGGACACCACGGCTGATGTCCGTTATCATACCGGCGTAGGCGAACTGGATCGCGTGCTGGGCGGCGGACTGGTGCGTGGCTCCATTGTGCTGCTGGGCGGCGAGCCGGGTATCGGAAAAAGCACACTGCTGCTGCAAATCTGCCAGTACTTCGGAAAGGAACACACTGTGCTGTATGTTTCCGGTGAGGAATCCGCCAAACAGATCAAGCTGCGGGCGGAGCGTCTGGGCGTGACAACGAAAAATCTGTTTCTGCTGACAGTCACCGATGCCCAGAGCATCTGTGACACCATTTCCGCCAGCCGCCCTGATATTGTCATTATCGACTCCATTCAGACCATGCGAATGGAGGAAATTTCCTCCAGTGCCGGCAGCCTGACACAGGTGCGGGAGTGTACCAACCTGTTTATGCACACGGCGAAACAGCTGGACATTCCGGTGTGGATCGTGGGGCATGTCAACAAGGACGGAGCCATTGCCGGTCCGAAGGTCATGGAACATATTGTGGACACCGTGCTGTATTTCGAGGGAGAACGGAACCTGTCCTACCGGCTGCTGCGTGCTGTGAAAAACCGGTATGGTTCTACCAATGAGATCGGCGTGTTCGAGATGCAGGACAGCGGACTGCACGAAGTGCCCAATCCTTCGGCAATGCTGCTGGACGGTAGACCTCACGGCGTTTCCGGCACCTGTGTTACCTGTATGATGGAGGGCTCCCGTCCGATTCTGGCGGAAATTCAGGTGCTTGCCACCAAAAGCGGCTTTTCTGCACCGCGGCGGCAGACGCAGGGGTTTGACTATAGCCGCATGGTGATCCTGATCGCGGTACTGGAAAAACATCTGGGCATGTTTTTCGGAACGCTGGACGTGTACCTGAATGTGGTCGGCGGATTCCAGCTGGACGAACCGGCAGGGGACTTGGCGGTGGCACTGTGTCTGTACTCCTCGCTGGTGGACAAGCCGATCTCGGAACGGACGGTTGCCTTTGGCGAAGTGGGACTGGGCGGCGAAGTGCGTGGCATTTCCCACATTCGGCGGCGGGTGCAGGAGGCGGAACGCATGGGCTTTACGCGGTGCATCGTGCCGCATCAGTGCCTGCACGAACTGAAAGGCGGCTCCTATCAGATTCGCATTGCCGGCGTGCGGAATCTCCGGCAGGCGTTTTCGGTGCTGGAGAAAGATGCGAGAGAAACAACAGGACAAGGAGAATGACATGAAAATTTGGAAAAAAACACTGGCAACAGTGCTTGCCGGAATGCTCTGTATTATCAGTATGCCGCAGGTGCAGCCGGTTCTGCCGGCATTTTCGGCAGCGGCAGCAGAGGAAACGGGAACTGTCGGGGCGTTGACATATACGCTGAAATCAGATCGGGCGATCATCACCCAGTGTGACAAGAACGCCGAAGAAGTGGAGATACCGTCGGAAATTGCGGGAAAGCCGGTGCTGCAAATTGCAGAGCGTGCATTTCTTTCCCATGAAAAGCTGACTCGTGTGGTGATTCCGGACACGGTGCGTACCATAGAGAACTTGGCATTTTCACACTGCTCCCAGTTGCAGGAAGTCACGCTGCCCAAGTATCTGGTCACGATCGGCAGCAACTGCTTTTCTTACTGTGCACAGCTGGAAGAACTGGACGTGCCGAAAACGGTAAAAAATATTGGTCACAGTGCGTTTTACGGAACGGCGTGGCTGAAGCAAAAGCAGGCAGAAAACCCGCTGGTGCAGGTGAATCATATTCTCATTGATGCGAACGCCTGCACCGATACCACAATTGTGGTGCCGGACGGCGTGACGGAGATCGGTGGCTATGCCTTTTCTGTACTGGTACAACTGCGGGAGGTCGTGCTGCCGGACAGCGTGACCAAAATCGGCAGCGGGGCGTTCTGGCAGTGCCTGAAACTGGAAAAAATTCAGATTCCGGACAGTGTGACAACGATTGAGAGCAGGGCGTTCTATGTTTGTGAAGCATTGCAGGAACTGGAAATTCCGGCAGGCGTGACACAGCTTCCCGAACGAGTGTTCTCCTGCTGTGCCAATCTGGAAAAGCTGACAATACGGGGAACTCTCACAGAGATCGGAGAGGCAGCCTTTTCCGACTGCCCGAAGCTGGCAGAGATATACACCACGATGTCAGAAGCTGACTGGAACGCGATTCCCGTTGGTGCGGAAAACGAACCATTGGAGCAGGCGACAATACATTATAATAGTATCCTTGAAGAACTGCTTCTTGCCGACTTGGACAACAGCGGAAGCGTGGATTCTACGGACGTGTTTTACATTCTGCTGGGCGTTGCACAGAATGCGGTGGGTATGGATTCCGGCTGGACACCGGCACAGGAAAAAGCGGCGGACATTGACGGCAGCGGTGCAGTCGATTCTACAGACGTGTTCTATGTGCTGCTGTATATTGCACGGAACAGTGCGGGGATTCCCACCACGTGGGAAGATATTGTGTGAGAAAGGAAAGTCATATGAAAAACTGGAAAAAACCGCTGGCAGCAGTGCTTGCCGGAATGCTCTGTATTATCAGCATGCCGCAGGTGCAGCCGCTTCTGCCGGCATTTTCGGCAGCGGCAGCAGAGAAAACGGGAACTGTCGGGGCGTTGACGTATATCTTGGAATCTGACGGGGCAGTTATCACGAAATGTGAGGAAACGGCGGAAAAAGTGGTAATACCGGAAAAAATTTCCGGAAAACCGGTGGCGGAGATTGCAGAAGGTGCGTTTCAGTTCTGCGAAAACCTGACCAGTGTGGAGATACCGGACACGGTGCAGACGATCGGGAAAAATGCGTTTTGGAGTTGTCATAAGTTACAGCATGTGACGCTGCCGAAAAATCTGACTGCTGTGGGGGATAATTGCTTTCGTTCCTGCGGCTTGCTGGAGGAATTGGAAATTCCGGCGACCTTGCAGGAAATCGGCTTAGATGCGTTTTGCGATACGGCGTGGCTGAAAAATCAGCAGGCGGAGAATCCGCTGGTACAGGTGAATCATATCTTGATTGACGGGACAACGTGCTCTGGTACAGCGGTAGAAGTGCCGGACGGTGTGACGGAAATCGGGAACTTTGCCTTTTACAACTGCGGAAATTTGCAGAAGATCATGCTGCCGGCAAGTGTGACGAAAATTGATTGGGGTGCTTTCTGGCAGTGTTCTGGTCTGGAAACGCTGACAGTACAGGGCAATCTGGCGAAAATCGGGGAATCTGCCTTTTCCGACTGTACGAAACTGTCGGCAGTGTACACTGTCATGTCGGAAGACGAGTGGAGCAATGTCCAGATCGAATCAGGGAATGAACCATTGGAGCAGTCGACAATACATTACAATAGTATCCTTGAAGAACTGCTTCTTGCCGACTTGGACAACAGCGGAAGCGTGG
>ERZ506918.780-NODE-780-length-13168-cov-3.761534_pt1 | contig 13168 bp, 9 predicted proteins | sample MGYA00513975_ERZ506918 | MGnify/ENA metagenome assembly ERZ506918 | reverse complement strand
TGTTTTTGTGATATTCACACCGCACCTGCCGTCAAGATACGAGGCAAGCTCAGGTATGTTCTCGCTCCACTCTATACACATTATTCCGCCTCGGTCGAGGTAGTCGAAAAATCCGATAGCGTACAAATCGTCGAGCGTGTTTATTCTGAAAAGGTCAAAGTGAAAAATCGGCACATCGCCCTCATATTCGTTCACAAGAGCGAAGGTCGGGCTTGTAACATCGTCCGTACTGCCGAAATATTCCGCTATACCCTTTGTTAAATGCGTTTTTCCTGCGCCCATTTCACCGGTATAAAGCACACAGTCGCCGGCTTTCAGATAAGAGGCTATCTTTTTGCCGATTTCAACCGTTTCTTCGGGCGAATCTGAAATAAACCTTTCCATCAGAACAGACCGCTTATCTCGCCGTCTGCGCTTACATCTATCTTGTTTGCGGCAGGAACCTTAGGCAGTCCGGGCATTGTCATAATGTCGCCGGTAAGTGCGACAACAAAGCCTGCACCTGCCGACAGCTTTACATCACGGACGGTTATCGTGAAGTCCTTCGGGCAACCGAGCTTTGTCGGGTCGTCCGATAAGGAATACTGCGTCTTTGCAACGCATACAGGCAGCTTGTCAAAGCCGATAGCTTCAATTTCCTTTATTGCCTTTTCTGCACCCGTTGTATAGCTTACGCCGTCCGCACGGTAGATTTCCCTTACGATTATATTCAGCTTTTCCTTTATGGACAGCTTCTCGTCATATATAGGAGCAAAATTAGTCTTGCCCTCGTTTTCGTTTATTGTATCTATAACAGCGTTTGCAAGCTCGATACCGCCTTCTCCGCCCTTTAAGAATACATCTGAGAACGCAACCTTTGCGCCCATCTTCTCACAGTATTCACGGACAATGGCTATTTCAGCCTCTGTATCGGTATAGAAGTGGTTTATCGCAACAACTGCAGGCACGCCGTATTTACGCATATTTTCTATATGTGCACCGAGGTTTACGATGCCCTTTCTGAGAGCCTCTGTGTTTTCAGCGGTAAGCTCGGTTTTCGGAACACCGCCGTTGTATTTCAAAGCACGGATAGTAGCTACTATGACCGTACACGAGGGCTTAAGTCCTGCGTAACGGCACTTTATGTCAAAGAACTTCTCCGCACCGAGATCACTGCCGAAGCCTGCCTCGGTTATGGCATAGTCGCCAAGCTTTAACGCAAGCTTAGTTGCTCTTACGCTGTTACAGCCGTGAGCAATATTTGCGAACGGACCGCCGTGAATGATAGCGGGAGTATTTTCGAGCGTCTGCACGAGGTTGGGGTTGATAGCGTCCTTTAAGAGCGCCGTCATAGCGCCAACCGCCTCAACATCAGAAGCGAATACGGGCTTTCCGTCATAAGTATACGCAACAAGGATTCTGCCGAGCCTTGCCTTAAGATCAACAAGATCGTCCGCAAGACACAGTATCGCCATTATCTCGCTTGCAACGGTTATCTGGAAGTGATCCTCTCTCGGAACGCCGTTCACCTTGCCGCCAAGACCGATTATGCAGTTTCTCAGCGCTCTGTCGTTCATATCAAGGCAACGCTTTATCTGTATGCGTCTGGGGTCTATTCCGAGTACGTTTCCCTGCTGAATGTGGTTATCTATAAGTGAGCAAAGCAGATTGTTTGCGGAAGTGATTGCGTGCATATCCCCCGTGAAGTGAAGATTTATATCCTCCATAGGCACTACCTGCGCATATCCTCCGCCTGCCGCACCGCCCTTTATACCAAAGACGGGACCCAGTGAAGGCTCACGCAGTGCAAGTACAGCCTTTTTACCTATCTTGTGCATACCCTCTGCAAGACCTACGGAAGTAGTCGTCTTGCCCTCTCCCGCAGGAGTGGGGTTTATAGCCGTAACAAGTATCAGCTTGCCGTCCTCTTCGCTTTCAAGACGGTCTATACATTCCTGTGAGATCTTCGCCTTGTAGTGACCGTAGGGTATAAGCTCCTCCTCGTCAATTCCGAGTTCCTTTGCTATATCCTTTATTTTTAGCATTTTTGCGTTCTGGGCAATTTCAATATCGCTGAGCATTTTTTCTACCTCTTTTTACTGTGGCTGACCGCCTGAATTATAACCTCTCACGTCATTATAAAGACGTAATTTAAGTATAGCACAGTGGCGGGTGAATTTCAAGGTTTAAAGAATATTTTACACCGACCGCCGCTTACGGATTTACACAAATTTCAGCTGGTCAACGTCCTCGTCGTACAGCGTTCCCGCAACAGGCACGGTCTTTGTCCTGTAGCTGTCTGCGTCCTTTATCATACCGTCCTTGTATTTAACCGCAGATCTGAGCTTCGCTCTGGTAAGCCTCATTACCTGCACGCCCTGCGTATCCCTTGCCGCTTTGGGCAGGATAAGCACGGTGTTGAAAATCATGACCTTGCCTGCGTCCGAGCTTAGCATAAACTCGCAGTCGCCGTCAATAAGCGTCATAGATACGAGCGGCGAGCCGTCATTATATGCGTTCGCCAGCTTTTTACGTCTTGTCTTCGTTTCAAACGAAGCCATAGGCACTTTTGCACATTTACCGTTTTCAAAGAACATTACAAGCGTTCCGCTGTAGTCCTCTGCGGCTATCATCTTTATTATCCTCTCGTCCGGGTCAAGCTCCAGCTTTACAGGCAGATAGTCGCCCATCACGCTTGCCTTTCCGTCCTCAAAGTCGCAGGCTCTCGCCTTATATACCTGGAATTTATCCGTGAAGAACAACAGCTCCGCACGGTTACTGCCGTCATAGGTTTCGATTATCTCATCGTTTTCCTTGAGTTTCTGCTCACCGCTCATTCTCAGCGACTGAGGAGTGATTTTCTTGAAATATCCCTCACGGGTGAAGAACAGATTAACGGGATAATCGGGTATCTCCTCCTCCGCCTCGTTCTCCTCGTCCTCAGTGCCGTAGATAAACATTGTCTTTCTGGGCTTGCCGTATTTCTTCGCTATATCACCAAGCTCCGATATGATTATCTGCTTCACTCTGCGTTCCGAAGAAAGAATATCCTCCATATCGGCTATTTCTTCCTTAAGGCTGTCTATTTCCTCAATGCGCTTCAAGATATAACCCTTGTTGATATTTCTCAGTTTTATATCCGCAACATATTCAGCCTGTGTTTCGTCTATGCCGAAGCCTATCATAAGGTTCGGTACGACCTCTGCGTCATCCTCTGTTTCACGGATTATCTTTATAGCCTTGTCTATATCAAGCAGTATCTTCTTAAGACCTGTCAGCAGATGGAGTTTCTCTTTCTTTCTTGCAAGCTCGAACTTTGTCTTTCTCTTTACGCAGGTGATTCTGAAATCCGTCCACTGCTCAAGTATCTCGGCAACACCCATAACCTTCGGCATACCGCCTACAAGAATGTTGAAGTTGCAGGAGAAAACGTCCTGTAAAGGAGTTATTCTGAACAGCTTTTTCATTACCGCCTCGCTGTCCTGCCCACGCTTTAAATCAATAGTTATCTTAAGACCCGATAAGTCCGACTCGTCACGAACGTCCGAAATTTCTTTCAGCTTGCCCAGCTTCACCTGCTCAACTATCTTGTCTATTATAGCCTCGATAGTTGTTGTAGGCGGAATCTCGGTCACTTCGATACAGTTTGCCGCTTTGTCATAGATATACTTACTGCGTACCTTTACGCTTCCACGTCCGGTAGCATATATACGGCGAAGCTCGTTCTCGTCCTGTAATATGAAGCCTCCGCCGGGGAAATCCGGTCCTTTAAGCGTGGATACAATATCGTGTTCGGGGTTTTTCATAAGTGCGGCGGCTGTTTCACATACCTCCGACAGATTGAAGGAGCAGATATTGCTCGCCATAGATACGGCGATACCAACGTTATTGTTTACCAGTACCGCAGGGAATCTTGTGGGGAGCAGTACAGGCTCCGTCATTGAGTTATCGTAGTTCGGCACAAAGTCAACTATATCACGGTCAATATCCGCAAATATCTCTGCGCAGATAGGGTCGAGCTTTGCCTCTGTATATCGTGATGCCGCAAACGACATATCTCTTGAATATGCCTTGCCGAAGTTACCCTTGCTGTCAACATACGGGTGCAGAAGTGCCTCGTTGCCTCTTGCAAGTCTTACCATCGTTTCGTATATTGCCATATCGCCGTGCGGATTTAATTTCATCGTCTGTCCGACAATGTTCGCCGACTTTGTTCTTGCTCCCGTAAGCAGACCCATCTTGTACATCGTATACAGCAGTTTTCTGTGCGACGGCTTGAAACCGTCAATTTCGGGGAGCGCACGGGAAACTATAACGCTCATTGCATACGGCATATAGTTTTCGGTCAGCGTATCGGTTATCGGCTGATTTTCGACAATGCCTGCACCCTCTATATAAGCGTTTTTATTCGGAGCGACCTTCTTCTCGCTCTTTTCGTTCTTTCCTTTTCTCAAAATCTATACCTCTTTTTAGCTTTATACCCTGCTCAGAGCGAAAACTCTTTTTTCAGCTTTTCAAAGCGTTTCTCGTATTTATCTCTTATGGGGAGCGTTGTATTCTGTAAAACGTGTTGCAGAATATCTGCGTCTTTCAGCACCTCATCAAGCGGAAGCCCGACATTTTCCTTGTCGCTGTGGTTCACTATCGCTCTTGTGATATTGCCTATCTCGCACACGCTGAAAAGCCCCGTCTTTGCCAGTATCGGCATTACAGCGTCAGCGCTTTCTTCTGCGTGCTTTTCGTCAACGCCCGTCAGATATTTACGGTAGTCGTGGAGCAGTCCACTTATCTGCGCAAGCTCTGCGTTAACACCTCTGCGCAGTGCGATAAGCCCTGCCGTCTGCGCCGTGCCGAAAAGATGAATGTACGCTTTCTGCCGTCTTTCCTCGGGCAGTGTCGCTATCATCTCCGACACTACGGCAGATATTACCTCTATCCTGTTAATTTCCATATATCCTCCGCTCAAGATACGTCTATATCGTCAAGGTACTTATAGCCGTAGTCACGGATATAGTCCTTTCTTCCGTCAAGGTTATCACCGAGCAGCAGCTCGAATATTTCCTGAGTTTTCTGTGCGTCCTCCGGCATTACTCTTATAAGCCGTCTTGTTTCAGGGTTCATAGTCGTAAGCGACATCATTTCCGGTTCGTTCTCACCAAGACCCTTTGAACGCTGTATCTTATACTTCTGCTCGCCTATATCGGCAAGTATCCTCTGTTTTTCCGCTTCTGTATAGGCAAAGTAGGTCATATCCTTGCTGTTTATCTCATAAAGCGGCGACTCAGCAATATACACAAAGCCCTTTTCTATTACGGTCGGAACAAGTCTGTACAGCATAGTAAGAATAAGCGTTCTTATCTGGTATCCGTCATAGTCCGCATCGGTACAGATTATTATCTTTTCCCACCTGAGATTATTTAAATCAAAGGTTGAAAGGTCTTTATTTGCCTTTGCCTTTACCTCAACACCGCAGCCGAGTATCTTCATAAGGTTCGTGATAATCTCGCTCTTGAATATCTTGTCATAGCTTGCCTTAAGGCAGTTGAGCGTCTTACCTCTTACAGGCATTACCGCCTGATAGTCTGCGTCCCTCGCCTGCTTTACAGCGCCTAAAGCCGAGTCACCCTCCACTATATAAAGCTCTCGTCTTGCCGTGTCCTTACTCCTGCAGTCAACGAACTTAGGTATCCTGTTCGCAAGGTCTATCTTGCCCGAAAGCTGTTTCTTTATTGTATCTCTTGCCTTTGCGGCATTTTCACGGGCACGCTTGTTTATCAGCACCTGCTCGCATATCTTGACCGCTTCATCCGGATTTTCAAGGAAGTACACTTCAAGCTGATGCTTCAGCCAGTCGGTCATAGCCTCCTGTATAAATTTATTGGTTATGCTCTTTTTCGTCTGGTTCTCATAGCTTGTCTGCGTTGAGAAGTTTGAAGATATAAACACAAGGCAGTCGGCAATATCGGTAAATTTTATCTTGCCCTCGGTCTTGTTGTACTTGCTGTTGGCTTTCAGCCAGCCGTCTATCTGATTTGTGAATGCCGCCTGCATAGCCTTGTCGGGACTTCCGCCGTGCTCAAGCCAGCTTGAATTGTGATAGTGCTGTATAAGCTGTACCTTATTTGAGAATACAAAAGCGACCTTCATCTTTACTTTGTATTCCGGCTTGTCCTCTCTGTCCTTACCTGTACGCTGTGCGCTCCATACCTGCTCGGTAGTGAGTGCTGTATCGCCTACGATTTCTTTCAGATAGTCGCTGATACCGTTTTCATAGCAGTAGATATGCTCTTCAAAGCGTGTTTCGCCTGTTTCCTCGTCACGCACTTCGTTTCTCAGCACAAAGGTCAGCCCGTCATTTACTACCGCCTGTCTGCGCAGAACATCGTCAAAATATTCAAACGGTACGTCAATATCCGTAAATACATCAAGGTCTGGTTTCCACTTGATTTTAGTACCCGTTGTTCCGTCCGACTGGTGACGGCGGAAGCCTCTTTCTTCCTTTTCAACGTTATAGCCCTTTTCAAATCTCAGGTCGTATATCCACGTTCCGTTGTTACTCTCGACCTCCATATACTCAGCCGCAAACTGTGTCGAGCAAAGGCCCAGACCGTTAAGACCGAGCGAATATGAGTAGTTGTCTCCGCTGTTGTTATCGTACTTACCGCCTGCGTACAGTGTGCAGAAGGCAAGCTCCCAGTTGTACTTCTCCTCGTTTTTATTGAAGTCTATCGGTATACCTCTGCCGTAGTCCTGCACTTCAATGCTTTTATCAAGAAAGCGTGTAACGATTATCTTCTTTCCGAAGCCCTCTCTCGCCTCGTCTATCGAGTTTGAAAGTATCTCAAACACGGAGTGACAACAGCCGTCAAGCCCGTCCGAGCCGAATATAACACCCGGACGCAGTCGTACCTGATCGGGTCCTTTCAGCTGTTTAAGACTGTTGTCGTCATAATTTTTCTTTGCCATCAGCTTTATCCTTTCAACCGCCGTACTCCCCTGTACAGCGAAACTTTAGTCAATAATTAGTTTTATTGTACCATAAAAAAGCCGTTTTTGCAAGCAGTTAAAATTCCGCTCCCTGCACATTAGCAGGGAGCGGATATTACTGTACTTCATAAAAATGCTAATCTTCTATTCCGAGCAACCACGCAACAGATACTTTGAGTATTGAAGACAGCGCACGCAATTCATAATCTGCTACAAACCGTGTACCTATCTCTATACGTGATACGCTGTCTCTTTCTATAATAACCCCTTCTATCTGCAATTTTGCCGCAAGGTCACGCTGAGTAAGGCGAACACGGCGGCGAGCTTCATGAACTCTGTCGCCACATATATTCTTTTTCCCTTCAAATTCATAAATTTTCATCATAGCACTCCTTTTATGTTAAAGATAAGATTTTTCTTGACTTTAGCATATTATTAAGCTATAATGGTGTTAAAGATAAGAATTTTGAATTTTTCTTGTCTAATGACTTTTTATTACAAAAGGAGATTTATTATGAGTAATATGTTTAAAGGTTATCAGAACAAAAAAATACCCACAAGCATTGCAGATTGCATTGCTCCCAACTCTTTATCCTTGAATCTTTGGAAATGGTGCAAAAGAGTAGAAACTCTCGGTTGTATCATGGCAACGGTAGTCCTTATATTAAGCCTTATGCAATCAATACAAGCCGCATCCGTTACGCAAGAGGTCGAAACTTTGTATGGCAGCAGAGATAAGCAAACTTTTGATGTATGGATATTTTTGTTATATCTGTTTGGCTCAGTTGCAAAAGCCTTTGTGACATACTGTTCTTTTCATAGTGTTGCATTGTTGCTCGGAGCTATAAGCAGTATTGTCCAGAACACAAGAATCAGTGCCGATCTTGCATTACTTAATTCAATGTCAAATCCTGATTTGCCGATAACAAATTGTGACGATAACAAATTGCTAAGAAAAGAAAAGAATGTTGCCGCTGAGACTTGGATTTGCAAAAATTGCAAAGCAGTCAATAGCTCCAACAATTTATTCTGTCAATCGTGCGGAGAAAACAAATAATTGAATATACAAAACCGCTCCCCGTGAAAATCACAGGGAGCGGTAATTTATCAGGTTTTACTCAATATTAAATCAATACTTAGCGTAAGGATTTTCACCGTCATACAGCATACCTGCGGGACGGTTGAATTCAAGATCCTCAACGCCGAGGTACTTCAGTGTATCGAAGATAGCCTTGCCGTAGTGACCGAATGCTACTGCACCGTGGTGAGGATAGTTCTTCTTGATAAGAACGTTGCGGTAGAATCTGCCCATTTCGGGGATAGCAAATACGCCGATAGCGCCGAATGAACGTGTAGCAACAGGGAGAACTTCACCCTGGGCAACATAAGCTCTCAGCTTAGCGTCAGCCGTGCTCTGTAAACGGAAGAATGTGATATCGCCGGGAACGATGTCGCCCTCAAGCGTACCTCTTGTGATATCAGGCTCCTTATCAGGCTCAAGACCTCTGTGCATGATGAGCTGATACTTCATAGTCTTGCTTGTCAGCTTGCACGAAGCTGTGTTACCGCAGTGGAAGCCCATGAATGTATCCTTGAGCGTGTAGTTGTACTTGTCCTTGATGGATTCAACATACATATCTGCGGGAACAGAGTTGTTGATGTCAAGCAGTGTAACTGCGTCTTCTGAAATGCAGGCACCGATATATTCGCTGATTGCACCGTAAATATCAACCTCGCACGCTACGGGGATTCCTCTTGCTGTAAGTCTTGAGTTTACATAGCAGGGAACACAGCCGAACTGTGTCTGGAATGAGGGCCAGCACTTGTTGGCGAATACAACGTACTTTCTGCTTCCCTTGTGTGCTTCCATCCAGTCAAGAAGCGTTATCTCAAGCTGTGCAAGTCTGGGCAGGATACCAGGCATCTTGTTGCCGTCGCCAAGCTCCTTCTCCATATCTGCAACAACTTCGGGGATTCTTGCGTCATTCTTATGCTCGTTGAATGCGGCATAAAGGTCAAGCTCCGAGTTCTCTTCAATCTCAATACCGAGGTTGTAAAGCTGCTTTATAGGAGCGTTACAAGCGAGGAAGTCCTGAGGACGAGGACCGAATGAGATAACCTTTAAGTTGTTAAGACCGATAACTGCTCTTGCAACAGGGATAAATTCCTTTATCATATCTGCAACCTCTGTAGCTGTTCCTACAGGGTATTCGGGTATGTATGCCTTGATGTTTCTGAGTGCTAAGTTGTAGCTTGCATTCAGCACGCCGCAGTAAGCGTCGCCTCTGCCGCCTACTAAGTTATCCTGTGTTTCCTCTGCCGCAGCAACGAACATTACAGGACCGTCAAAATACTTTGCAAGCAGTGTTTCAGCCGACTCGGGACCGAAGTTTCCGAGGTATACAACAAGTGCGTTGCAGCCTGCGCCCTTAAGCTCCTCAAGAGCCTGCATCATATGTGCTTCGCTTTCAATAGTGGTGGGACATTTAAATACGTCAACACCGATCTCCTTACATGCCTTTACAACAGCCTCACATCTTGAAGCTGAAAGGCTCATTGGGAAACAGTCACGGCTTACAGCCGCAATTCCGAGCTTTACATCGGGTATGTTCTTCATAGCAAAAATTCCTTTCTGTGCAGTTTATTCTCTGCTTTATAAATCTGTCATAATACCGCCGCATTTTTTTGTTATGTACCGATTACGTTTTGGGTAATCGTTTACTTGTAGTCATAAAACAAAAAACCTCTGCGACAGGTGTTATTATTATTGTATCACAAATAATCGTCATTGTCTACAGATTTCCGATAATTTTACGCCGTTTTCACACAAAATTATCAGAAAGGCGATGTAACAGGTTACACGGTAATTAAGTAAAACGCATTTGTTTTACCGTTTATTGACACGCCGTGCTATTTATGTTATCATTTTACTATATTAAGTATTTAAACAGCGGAGGAAGACCGATGAAATACAGACGATTGCTCTTTTGGGTAAAAGACCCGTATTCCGATAGTTCCGACGAACTGTTCACCAAAGCCGTAAAAGAAAATTTCTCCTACTGCGTTTCCTATTGCGATGATTACCGCAGAATATGCGAAAATCTCGGTATATCCTCTCCCTCGGATGCGTCCGGACTTCCCGTGATACCCACATTGCTGTTCAAGAAAAAGCAGATTTTCAATAAAGGCTGTATTCCGCTTATAAAAGCGACTTCCTCCGGCACAAGCGGCAGGAAAAGCGTGGTAGCCTTTGACACGGGCGGCCTTCTCTGCGGACTTAAAATGGTTATGCGTGTATCAAAGCTGAGAAATCTGTTATCTCCCGTTCCGTGCCACTATATCATTATGGGTTACAAGCACCACAGAGGAAACAAGACCGCCGTAACAAAGACGGCTTTCGGTGCGACATTCTTCACTCCTGCACTGAGCCGCAATTATATCCTGACATATAAAAAAGGCGGCTATTCCCCCGACTTTGACAGGATTATAGAGCTTATTGTCAGTCATTCACGTTCACGTTTCCCGACAAGATTCATGGGGTTTCCGGCTTATACTTATTTTCTGCTGAGAATAATGGACGAGCGTAAAATTTATCTTAAAATGCCGAAAGGCTCACGCATAATGCTCGGCGGCGGCTGGAAACAGTTCTATGCTGAGCAAGCCGACAAAAATTCCTTTTACAGCCTTGCCGAAAAGGTACTCGGCATAAAGGAAAATGATATTATCGAATTTTTCGGAGCGGTAGAGCATCCGATTTTATACTGCGACTGCAAGGAACATCACTTCCACGTTCCCGCTTACAGCAGAGTTATAATCAGAGATGTCGATACGTTAAAACCGCTTGAAAACGGCAAGACAGGACTTGTAAACCTGATAACTCCTATGGTTAAAGCTACCCCGGTGCTTTCTGTAATGACAGATGACCTCGGCATACTTCATAACGGAAGCGAATGTTCCTGCGGACTGAAAACGCCGTTTCTTGAAATTGTCGGCAGAGTTGCGCCGGAGGATATAAAGACCTGTGCGGCAGGCGCAGAAGAGATAATAAAGGGTGTGAACGTATGATTTTCTTTGATGGCGAAATATACGAAAACGATATGTGTGACAAGCTGTTAGCCCGTTTTGAAGACAGAATATGCGACACTCTCGGAAACTGTCGGCTTTCTGCTAAACAGGTCATGCTTGCCGCCGAAAAAATCAGCACAGATATAGAAAACGGTTCTTTTGACGATATGCTCTCAGCGCTTGACGTTGAAAATGTAAGTTACTATAAACAGCTTATACTCGCCTGCCTCAGCCATGAAAATCTTGAATACAGGCTGAAAACCGAACTCGGAGATTCAGACGGCTTTATCGGTTCTCCGAACGGCATCACTCCGAAAATAAAAATTCAGACAAAACCTCTCGGCGTTCTGTTCCACATAGCCGCAGGAAATGCCGACGGCTTACCCGTGATGAGCGTTGCAGAAGGACTTCTTGCAGGCAATATCAATATACTGAAGCTTCCGTCCGCCGATAAGGGCTTGTCAATCCGCATAATAAAGCGGCTTTGCAAATATGAGCCTTTGCTGTCACACTACATATATGTCTTTGATACCCCGTCAAGCGATGTGCGTACCATCCAGACGCTTGCAGGCTTTGCCGACGGCATAGTGGTATGGGGCGGTACTGAAGCCGTAAAAGCAGTGCGTTCACTTGCTCCGCCGGGAGTTAAGCTGATTGAATGGGGACACAAGCTCGGCTTCTGCTACATTTCCGATTACGCAAACCATACAGATGAATTTTCGGCTCTTGCCGGGCATATAGCCTCTACAAAGCAACTGCTCTGCAGTTCCTGCCAGACCGTGTTTATTGACACCGATGATAAAACCGAGCTTACCCTATTTTGCGAAATGTTCCTTCCGTATCTTGAAGCGGCAGTCGGAAAACACAGGAACACCTCTATAGGCACACGGGCGAGAGATACGCTCATAAGCTACTCCGCCCGTCTTGAACAGGCAATCGGGATACGGCAAATTTCTCCCGACGTATTTTACGGTAAGAATTGCAGTCTTATCATAAAAGACGACTTTGAACTTGAACTGTCGCCTATGATGTGCAATGTGCTTGTAAAAAGACTTCCGAAAAAGGACATAATGCGTACACTGAGAAACGCAAAAGGCTTTTTGCAGACCGCAGGGCTTATCTGCGACAAGGCTGACAGAGCAGAACTTACCGACCTGTTGCTCTGTGCAGGAGTTACAAGGGTTACGCAGGCGGGAAATATGTCCGCTTACTTTTTCGGAGAATCCCACGACGGAGAATATCCGCTATCCCGATACACAAGAAAAATCAATATCGAACTGAATAATCAGACTGAGGAAATAAATATATGAAAAAACTCGTTTTACCGCTCAACATTATTTTTCTCGGCTTATCGCTTGCTTGCGATACAGCTTTGATAATTACTAATCTCTACCCGATAAAAATCACCGCAAGCGTTTTCTTTATGCTTGCCGCCACAGTAAACCTGATATACGCCCTGAAATACTTTCCCGATAAGAAACTGCCGTCAGTAATACTGACCGTCGGCATATTCTTCGCAATGAGCGCAGATATAGCGATAAACTTAAATTTCATCGCAGGAGCGGCGATTTTCGCCTTAGGTCACATCTGTTATTTCATAGCATATTCGCTGATGCAAAAGCCCCAACCCACCGACTTTATCCCCGCAATTATAATATTTATCCCCATAGTGCTGTTTATGATGTTCTCACCGCTTCTTGACTTCGGATCGGTTATGATGAAAATCATCGGCATTTCATACGCTGTTATAATCTGCATTATGACAGGCAAAGCAATAATGAACTTTATCCGCATAAAGAACAGATTCAACCTTATACTTGCGCTCGGCAGTGTGTTGTTCCTTATATCCGATATAATGCTCCTGATGGCGTACTTCTCAAAAATAGATTTCCCGTTCTCAAATTTCTGCCTTGCCCTCTATTACCCCGGTCAATGCCTTATTGCAAACGGCCTTGCACATATAAAGACAGCTATAACAGAAAAAATCCGTGTCGCCTGACACGGATTTCAGTTTGTAGAAAAAGTCTGTATTTATAAAAATAGAGCAAATTCTCTATCCCTATCCCCAAACCCCTTCCCCTCGGGAAGGGGCTGAGTGTGGGGCTGCCGCCCTCACCCCGCTTGGGGCTACGCCCCA
>ERZ506918.776-NODE-776-length-13209-cov-4.184127_pt1 | contig 13209 bp, 10 predicted proteins | sample MGYA00513975_ERZ506918 | MGnify/ENA metagenome assembly ERZ506918 | reverse complement strand
TGCTTCCAGAATCTTAGACTCCTTGTGTCCCTCGGCCACCAAAATACGACTCTGCTTCTCGCCCTCGGCAGTCAAGATGGCCTCGCGGCGCTGACGCTCCGCTTTCATCTGCTTTTCCATAGCGTCCTGAATTTCCCGGGGCGGAATAATGTTTTTCAACTCCACCCGGTTCACCTTAATCCCCCAGGGGTCCGTGGCCTCGTCCAAAATCACCCGGATCTTGGTGTTGATGGTGTCGCGGGAAGTGAGGGTGCTGTCCAGCTCCATCTCGCCGATAATATTACGCAGCGTGGTGGCAGACAGATTCTCAATGGCAGAAATGGGGCTTTCCACACCGTAGGTGTACAGCTTGGGGTCCGTGATCTGGAAGAACACCACCGTGTCGATCTGCATGGTCACATTGTCCTTGGTGATCACCGCCTGCGGCTTAAAGTCAACCACCTGCTCCTTAAGAGAAACGGTCTTGGCAATCCGGTCAATGAACGGAATTTTTACATGCAGACCGGTCTCCCAGGTGGCGTAGAAAGTGCCCAGCCGCTCCAAAACGAATGCCTTGGACTGGGGCACTACACGAATGTTGGCCAGCACCAGCGCAATCAGCGCCAGAATGACCACAGCTAAAATGATCCACTTTAACATACAAATTCTCCTTTTCTTTCATTCTATATAGATAAAAATGGATAACAAAATTAAACCTTGCCCACCGGAGTCTTGGCCGGGCGCACCATCAGCTTCACACCCTCAATGCGATCCACCACCACTGTGGTTCCGGCGGCAATGGGCGCGCCGTCCGTACTGCGGGCAGACCACACACTGCCGCACACTCTCACCTGTCCGGTGGCGGCTAAATTGTCAATATCTTCCAGAACCACGCCGGTTCGGCCAACGCAGCGGTCCGCGTTGGTGGCCTGAATACGGGGGCGCAGGTACTTCTTCACCAGCGGTTTTGTGGCCAGCAGCGCCACCACGGATACCGCCACAAACAGCACCCCCTGGAGCCAGACAGCCCCGCCGCAGGCTGCCGCAACAGCTGCAGCCACCGCGCCCAGCACAAACCAAATGGACACCAGCTGGGCGGTAATCCCCTCCAGCACGCCAAATACTACGGCGGCAAGGATCCATATATACAGCATTTGCATGGGCTGCAACCTCCTCTCGGCGCAAAAAGCGGTAAACCGCCCCGATTTTCTATTCTCAGTATAGCATACGCTGCACCCCTTTGCAATACACATTCCATTTTAATCGACGCGTGCCCGGCAGGGGAAAAATCCCTCCACCGCCTACGGCGGTCCCCCTCCCTTTACAAGGGAGGCAAATCGGTTACATCATTTATGGCTCCCTTGCAAAGGGAGCTGTCAGCGCAGCTGACTGAGGGATTGCGCCGCTATCCATTCGCTCAAAACAAAGCAGCTCCCCTTGTTTCCAAGGGGAGCCGTAAAAGGGTACTATATTTACGCTTCTTCCTCGCTGATGATCTTGCGGGTTTTCAGAATAGAAGAGGCAGACACGGAAAATTCGTCCAGTCCCCATTCCAGCAGATGGGGGATTAGCCGGGGGTCCGCCGCCCCCTCGCCGCACATACCCACCGGAATACCGGCGGCCTTGGCGGCCTTAATGGTCATTTCAATGGCAGAGAGCACTGCCGGCTGCATAGGATCGTACAGCCGCGCCACCGCCTGATTGCCACGATCCACCGCCATCACATAGCCGGTCAGATCATTGGTACCGATGGAGAAGAAGTCCGATTCCTTAGCCAGTTCCGCTGCGGTCAGCGCCGCAGCCGGGGTTTCTACCATAATACCCACCGGCACCGGGTGCACATCCTCGCCGGCTTCGATCAGCTCCCGCAGACACTGCTCAATCAGCTTTTTAGCTGCCAGGATCTCTTCCTTGCAGGTGATCAGAGGCAGCATCAGCTTTAAGTCGCCGAACTTGGCCGCCCGCAAAATGGCGCGGATTTGGTCGCAAAACAGATCCGGGTGGTCCAGGCAGTAGCGAATGGCCCGGTGTCCCAAGAACGGATTGTCCTCTTTTTCAATCTCTAAGTAGGGAATTTCCTTATCGCCGCCAATGTCCAGAGTACGGATGATGACCTCCCGGCCGTTCATGGCCTTGGCCACCGTGGCGTAAGCCTCAAACTGCTCTGCCTCCGTGGGGCGGGACATCCGATCCATAAACAGGAATTCCGTGCGGAAAAGGCCGATACCCTCACCGCCGTTTTGCACCACCGCCTGCGCATCCTCCGGCTTGCCGATATTGCCGTACACGGCCTTTTTCACGCCGTTCTTGGTGACGGTAGGCAGATTACAATAGCGGCTGAGCGCCTCTCGCTCTGCCAAATATTCCCGCTGCCGCCGCTTAAATTCCGCCGTCTGCTCCGGCGTAGGCTCCGGCAGCACTGTGCCGCGAAAGCCGTCCACCGCCACGCATTGGCCGGTGTGCAACGCCTCTACTGCACCGCTGACGGACAGTACCGCCGGAATGCCCATGGCCCGCGCCAAAATGGCACTGTGGGAGGTCATACCGCCCACCTCTGCCACAATGGCTGCCACATGCTCCCGGTTCATTTTGCCGGTCATAGAGGGGGTAAAGTCGTGGGCCACCAGTACCGTGCCCGGTTCAATGGCACCCAAATCCACCTGCTCCGCACCCAGCATAATACCCAGCAGATCCTCTCGCACATCGGCAATATCGCTGGCTCTCTGACGGGTCAGCTCGTCGTCCATGCCGGAAAACATGGCGATAAATTGGTTGCACACCCCATCAGCCGCCGCTTCCGCCGTGGCGCCGCCGTCGATCATCTCCTCCATTTGGGAGAGCATAAACGGATCCCGCAGCATCTCCATGTGACCGTCTAAAATCGCTGCCTCTTTCTCTCCGGCAGAGGCTTGCAGACGATCCCGCAGCTGCTCCGTCTTTTGCATAAATGCGTTAATGGCTGCCCGAAGCCGCTCTTTTTCCTGCTGGGCGCCGCCAAAGACCACGCCGCTGTAATCCAGCGACCGGTGCTGAATGATCAAGGCCTTGCCGATGCCGCAGCCCTCGCTTACGCCTGTTCCTCTTAGCATGGTATCGCTCCCTCTCCTTGTTCCACTTAATAAACACAGCCAGGGAACTGCCCCAAAGAGCCGTTCCCTGTGTGCAAAATTTCTTATGCCTCGCCTAAGCCGGACTCAATCAGGCTGACTGCCTTGGCCAGTGCCTCATTTTCGTCCGGACCGTCGGCCCGCACTTCCAGCTGGCTGCCGCACTTAATGCAGCCGGCCATAATGTTCATAATGCTCTTGGCGTTAATGTCCTTGCCGTTTAAGATCAGATGCACATCACTCTGGAATGCAGTCATTTCCTTAACGAACATATTTGCCGGGCGCATATGGAAGCCCTCTTTATTGATCACCTTTGTTACCTGAGATACCATTATGCTCTCTCCTTCTCTGTTTTATTCTTTTTCAGCAGGGCCAGCATCAATGCACCGACCACAGAGCCTGCAACCAGAGCCACAATATAGCCCAGAGGATGATCCACAACTGCGAAAGTGAAAACACCGCCGTGGGGCGCCGGGCAAGCACAGCCAAACAGCGCGCAGACCAAACCGGCTACGGCAGAGCCCACCATACAGGACGGAATAACGCGCAGCGGATCAGACGCCGCATAAGGAATCGCGCCCTCTGTGATGAAGCACAGACCCATCGCATAATTGACCGGACCGCTTTTCAACTCCTCTTTGGTCCACTTCTTCTTGTTAAAGGTGGTGGACAAAGCGATGGCGATAGGCGGCACCATGCCACCGATCATCACCGCCGCCATGATCCAGGTATCGCCGGTGGCGACGGAAGCCGTACCGAACACATAAGCCGCCTTGTTGAACGGGCCGCCCATGTCAATGGCCATCATAGCCGCCAGAACAACGGACAGGAGAATACGGGAGGTTTCGCCCAGACCTTTCAGTCCGGCAGACAACGCCAAGTTGATATACCCCACAAAGGGATTGATCAGCAACATAAACAGACCGATCAACACAGTGCCGAACAGGGGATACAGGAACACCGGCTTAATGCCGTCCATGCTCTTGGGCATCCAAGAGAAGGCCTTTTTCAGTCCGTTGACCAGCAGACCGGCCACAAAACCGGCCAGCAGCGCGCCCAAGAATCCGGACACAGCCTTGTCATCGCCGGTAGGCGACTGCAGCGTGGCGCCGATGGTGGCCAAATAACCGCCAACGATACCGGGCAGCAAACCGGGACGATCCGCAATGGACTGGGCAATATACCCGGCCAAAATGGGAATCATAAAGCTAAATGCCGCTTTACCGATCCAAAAGATCACCGCCGCTACCGGGTTGGTCTGGCCGAAGTTGCCGCCGGCATTGGCGTTGCCGGCCAATGTATCAATCAAGAAGCCCAGAGCAATCAGCACGCCGCCGCCGACCACGAAAGGCAGCATATGGGATACGCCGTTCATCAGGTGTTTATACACCTTGTGGCCGAAGCTCTCTTTCTCATCGTCATCCCCGACGGGGGCTGCGCCGCCCTCTGCGTGGTAAACGGGAGCCTTGCCGTCCAGCACCTTTTGGATTAACTCCTGTGGTTTGTTAATACCGGCAGAAACCGTGGTTTGCAACACCGGCTTGCCGTCAAAGCGGCTCATCTCTACATTCTTATCCGCTGCAATGATAATACCGTCACAGTCAGCGATCTCTCGGCGGGTGAGTACATTTTTAGCGCCGCCGGAGCCGTTGGTCTCTGCCTTTAAGGGGCAATTCATGGCCGCGCCGGCCTTTTCCAGCGCCTCGGCAGCCATATAGGTATGCGCAATGCCGGTGGGGCAGGCGGTCACCGCCAAAATACGATAGCCTTTCGGAGCCGCCTGTGCGGTTACCACCGTATCCTCCGGGGTCTCCTCCGGGTACTTGGCCCGTTCTTGGGCGTCAATAATTTCAATAAATTCCTCTGCCGTTTTGGCGCCACGGAGCCGATCGCAAAATTCCGGCTCCATGAGCATCACCATCAGGCGAGAGAGAATTTCCAAATGCACATCGCCGTCCGGCGGCGCCGCGATCATAAACAGCAACGAGCTGGGCTTGCCGTCCGGGGCGTCATAATCCACACCGCCGGGCACGGTCATCGCCGCCAGTGCCGCATGGGCCACGCTGTCGCTCTTTGCATGAGGTACCGCAATGCCCTCGCCGATGGCAGTGGTGCCCTGTCCCTCTCGCGCCAGGATCGCCGCCTTGTAGGCCGACGGGTCCGTTAGGTTGCCTGCTGCCGCGTGCAACTCTACCAGCGCGTCGATGGCTTGGCTTTTGCTTTCAGCCGGGGCGTTCAGCCGGATCGCCCGAGGAGACAGCAAATCTTTAATCTTCATAGAGAACCCTCCTTACACAGGGCGTCGCCCTGCACATTTTATTATCCTCCGACTGCTCTCAGTCGGCAAAATACTGTGTCTTATACCGGCGAATGGTATCGCCGTCTGCCACGCCCTCACAAAAGGCGGAGGCATTACCGGCGGCGGAAGCCCACTGGAGTGCCGTCTTGTAATCGCCGCTGTCTGCGTACCCGGCCAGGAACCCGGCCACCATTGAGTCGCCGCAGCCTACATTGTTCACCGGTTTGCCGGGCACCACGCCCACGGAATGGGTGCTGCCGTCCTCTGCCAGCAGCGTGGCGCCGTACTTGCCACGACTCACCAGCACATTGCGAGCGCCTTTCTCTTGCAACTTGGCTGCAAAGAAGCGAATCTTCTCTTCATCGTCCGGGCGAATGTCCTCGCCAAAGATCTCGCCCAGCTCATGGTGATTGGGCTTAATGAGAAACGGGTGGTAATCCAGCACCGCCAGCAACGCGTCGCCGGTGGTGTCTACCACAATATGCACGCCTTTATTTTGCAGCTTGGCGCAGATTTGCTCATAAATGGAGCCGGGCATTTGACTGGGTACCGCCCCGGCCAGCACCAAAAAGTCGCCGGGCATCAGTCCCTCCAGCTTGTGGAACAGAGCCTCCACTTCCGCCTCTGCCGGCTGGGCGCCTGGGGCGTTAATATCCGTTTGCCGATCGGCAAAGATCTTAACATTGATTCGGGTGTTGCCCGCTGCCAGCGGCACAAAATCCGTTTGGATCCCCTGGGCCTGCAGCATCTGCTCCAGTGCCCGGCCGGTAAATCCGGCCACGAACCCCAGTGCCCGGGTGGGCACCTCCAGTCCGGACAGCACCATGGACACATTGATTCCCTTACCGCCGCACAGCAGTTGGGCGCTGTCCGCCCGGTTTACATCCTCGCTGCTCAACCGGGGCAGGCGCAGAATGTAGTCCAGCGCCGGGTTCAACGTTACGGTATAGATCATAATAACGCAACCTCCTTTACCACCGTGCGTTCTCCGTACTCCGGGTCCGGCAGCCGATCGGTGATGATCGCCGCCTGATCCAGGGGCGCAAAGCTCACGGTAGATACTTTGTCAAACTTGCTGGCGTCCGCCAACACATAACTGACGAAACTGCGCTCCATGGCCGCCGCTTTTAAGTAGGCCTCGTCCGTGTCCGGCGTGGTAAATCCCTGACGAATGGCAATACCGTTGGTGCCGATGAAACACTTGGAAAAATTGTAGTTGTGCAAATTCTTGGCTGCCGCCAAACCGATGATGGCATCGGTGGAGTGCTTCAGTTCACCGCCCAGCACATAGGTTTTCATGCCCTTAGCCACCAGCCGCTGAGCGTGAAGAAGACCGTTGGTCACAAAGGTGGCACCCGGCTGCAAGTGGTCGATCATTAACAGGGTGGAGCTGCCGGCGTCTAAATATACAAAATCCGTATCGTCCACCTGGGCAGCGGCGTAAGCGGCGATCATCTCTTTTTCGTCCATGTGCAGCTGCAGCTTTTCGTCCAGCTTCTCCTCCCGGCGAATAAAATCCCGCCGGGTCAAAGTGGCGCCGCCATGCACCTTGTGCAGCTTGCCCAGCCGATCCAGCGCAATCAGATCCCGGCGCACCGTGCTTTCGCTGGCGCCCAAAAGCTGGGTCAACTGCGCAACGGATACGGTCCCTTTTTCCTCTAACTGGGCCAAAATCTGCAAGTGTCTTTCCTGGGTAAGCATAGACGGTTCCTTTCTGAATTTTCCGGGCGTTTGCCGCCCTCGTCCTTACACCCAAAGTGTACCACGGCAAGCAAAAGCCGTCAAGTTCATTCCTTCATTTTCGTTCATTTCGCACAGTGAGCACCTGCTCTTTTGGGCAATTTATGCAAATGCAGCCCCTTTATCTGCACGGTTTTGTACGGTTGTGGCAAATCATGCATAAAATCCGTCATTTTACAGACGCACTTGTTTGCCAAAAAAGGCGCAAAAAAGCGCCGTATCCTCAGGATACGACGCTTTTTTATAATCTGGATTTATACCGCTTCTAAATATGCGGCTACGGTCTTGGGATCTTCCCCCCGCACAAAGGCAAACTCATCGCTGATGATATGCAGCGCACTGCGCAGCGCCTTGGCGTCTGAAAGATACATTTTTTTGCCGATCTGCTTTTGGTGCTCCTCATGGCAGCGAAGAGTCTTAATCAACCGCAAAATGCGCTTATGATCCGAGCTGTGGAGGATCTCCTCCGTCTTGGCCTTACGCTCGTGGACGTTGCTCACCCACTCATAGGGCTGGCAGGTCTTGGCATAGCCCATTAATTCCTCCACCATTGCCGGGGCAATGGCTGAGCGGATTTTGATCCGCTGGGGATCGTAATCCGTGGGCACGTAATACTTGGAGTTCCGGTCAAACACAGGCACCAGCACATAGTAGTCCTTGGTCTCGCTGGAGAACTTCATGGTTTCAATTTCGCGCACTTGGCAGATGCCCTTGGTACTGTAATGCACGAAAGTACCGATTTGCATGACACTCACCTTTCTTGATAATACAATAATACACGGTTTTTTCGCCTGTTTTTCTATTTGAACATCTCTATTATAGCACAAATCGGTAAAAATTGACATAGGCAAAGTAAACAAATCCCCGCCCCGAATTCCTATCTCTGCGGCAGGAATTTTGTACAAAATGCAAGATTATTCCCATTTTCACACATTTTCCTTAACAAACCTTAACAAATGAAAAAAATCTTTTACCTATCTTTTACCCAGCAGCGGGCGCGGTTTTAACATCATCCGGCTATACTAAAACCAGAGCAGCGAGCCAACGCTGCAAAAATCACACCAAGTGCGAAAAAGGAGAATGTATCATGACGAAACAAAAAAGAACCCATAAAACCGCAAAAGTTCTGCTAAGCCTGGCCGTAGCCGGGGCGCTGGTGGGCAGCGTATTCGCCGGCTGTTCCGCCGGAAAAAGTGACAAGGGAAACAAGAACGCCACCGCCGGCGTTACCGGCAGCATTACCGTTGTATCCCGAGAGGAAGGCTCCGGCACCCGGGGCGCCTTTGTAGAGCTGCTGGGGATCGAGGAAAAAGACGCAAACGGCAATAAGATAGACAAGACCACCACCGCAGCAGAGATCACCAACAGCACCGCCGTTATGCTCACCACCGTGGCCGGCAACAAGAACGCCATCGGCTATGTGTCCCTGGGCAGCCTGAACGACACGGTGCAGGCCCTGACCATTGACGGCACAGAGCCTACTGCCGAGAATGTAAAGAACGGCAGCTACAAGATCTCCCGCCCCTTTAACATCGTCACCAAAGACGATCTAAGCTCGGCAGCCAAGGATTTTATCAACTACATTCAAAGCGCCGACGGCCAAAAGATCATTGAGGATAACCACTATGTGAGCCGATCCAATACCGGTGCATTCAAAAGCAGCGGTGCCAAGGGCAAGGTGCTGGTGGCCGGTTCCTCCTCTGTTACCCCGGTAATGGAAAAATTGGCGGAGGCGTACCAAAAGATCAACGCCGGCACTACGATAGAGGTACAGCAAAGCGACTCCACCACCGGGATCACCGCCGCTGCCGACGGCACCTGTGACATCGGCATGGCCTCTCGGGAGCTGAAAGACACGGAAACCGCCAAGGGCGTAAACGCCACCGTGATCGCTATGGACGGCGTAGCGGTGATCGTCAACAAGGCCAATCCTCTTAAAGCCGCCACTGCGGACACCGTGCGCCAAATTTACACCGGTGCCGTTACGGACTGGACAGATGTAAAATAAAAGCAAAATCAAATCAAACGGGGCGCTTTGGCGCCCCAATTGCCATATATGCAAAGGATTTTTATGACTGCAAAAATCAAAGAAACGGCCATGCGCCTGGTGTTTGCCCTGGCTGCGGTACTGTCCGTACTGGCCGTGATCTTTATCTGTATTTTTCTGTTTGCCGGGGGCGCGCCCGCCTTTCGCCAAATTGGGGTTTTGCCCTTTCTCACCGGGCAGAACTGGCGCCCGCTGCAAAACGAATTCGGTATCTTCCCTATGATCATAGGCAGCATTTATGTAACCGCCGGAGCCATTGTGGTGGGCGTGCCTTTGGGTATCGGCACCGCCGTGTTTTTGGCTCGATTTTGCCCTGCGCCCCTGTACCGGGTGCTGAAGCCTGCGGTCAATCTGCTGGCGGGTATCCCCTCCATTGTGTACGGCTTTTTTGGCCTGACGGTACTGGTGCCGGCAGTGCAGGCACTGTTCGGCACTTCCGGTAAAGGGGTGCTGACCGCCTCCCTGGTGCTGGGCATTATGATCCTGCCCACCATCATCAATGTGTCCGAGTCTGCCCTGCGAGCGGTGCCTAACAGCTACTACGAAGGGGCGCTGGCTCTGGGCGCCACCAAGGAGCGGGCTGTGCTGGGCACCCTGCTGCCGGCAGCCAAAAGCGGCGTCAGCGCCGGGGTGATCCTGGGGATCGGCCGGGCCATCGGCGAGGCCATGGCCGTTAGTATGGTGGCCGGTAATCAACCGATCATCCCCAAGAGCCTTACCGACGGCGTGCGCACCCTCACCGCCAACATTGTGCTGGAAATGGCCTATGCCGCCGATCTGCACCGCCAAGCGCTGATCGCCACCGGGGTGGTGCTGTTTGTCTTTATTCTCATTATCAACCTGCTGTTTTCCATTCTAAAGCAAGGAGGGCGCCTATGGAAGCGAAATTAAAGCGCCGCAAAAACGCCCGCGCCGCACTGGTGCGGGCCGCCCTGTGGGCCTGTGTGCTGTTCACTGCCGGGGTATTCCTGCTGCTGGTGGCGTATGTGCTGGTACGGGGCGTGCCCCATCTGCGGCTGTCTATGTTCAGCCCCACTTATACCACGGAGAACCTGTCCATGCTGCCGGCCATTCTAAACACCCTGACCATGACCGGTGTGACCCTGCTGATTGCCGTGCCCCTGGGGGTGGGCGCCGCCATTTACCTGACGGAATATGCCAAGCCCGGCAACCGGCTGGTGCCGCCCATTCGCCTAACCACAGAGACCTTGGCAGGTATTCCCTCCATTGTGTACGGTCTGTTCGGCTACCTGGTGTTTGTAAAGGCATTGCACCTGCGTCTGTCGCTGCTGTCCGGAGCGCTGACCCTGGCCATTATGATCCTGCCCACCATTATGCGTACCACGGAGGAGGCTCTGCGCAGCATACCCCAAAGCTACCGGGAGGCCAGCTTTGGCCTGGGTGCCGGACGGCTGCGCACGGTGTTTGTAATTCTGCTGCCTACGGCGCTGCCGGGTATTCTCGGCGGCGTCCTGCTGTCCGTAGGCCGCATTGTGGGTGAGACCGCCGCCCTGATCTACACCGCCGGCACGGTAGCCAAAATCGCCGGGCTCACCGACGGCGGGCGCACCTTGGCGGTACACATGTACGCCCTCATCGGGGAGGGACTTTATACGGACGCCGCCTATGCCACTGCCGTGGTGTTGTTGGCGGTGGTCATATTGCTTAACGCCCTGTCCGATCTGCTACTGGGCAAACACAAGAAAGGAGACAGCCAATGACTGCATTCTCTGTGCAAAACTTAAACTTATATTACGGTGACTTCCAGGCGCTGAAAAGCATCACTCTGGAGATCCCGGCGCGGCAAATCACCGCCCTGATCGGCCCTTCCGGCTGCGGCAAATCCACCCTGCTGCGGTGTCTGAACCGCATGAACGATACCATCAACACCTGCCGCATAGACGGCAAAGTGCTGCTCCACGGCGCAGATATTTATGCCAAAAAGACAGATGTGAACCTGCTGCGCCGCCGGGTGGGTATGGTATTTCAAAAGCCAAACCCCTTTCCTCTGTCCGTCTATGACAACATCGCCTACGGCCCCCGCACCCACGGCAGGCGAAAAAAGCGGGAGCTGGACCAAATTGTGGAACAGGCGCTGCGCAGCGCCGCCATTTGGGACGAAGTGAAGGACAAACTGAAAAAAAGCGCCCTGGCCCTGTCCGGCGGGCAGCAGCAACGGCTGTGCATTGCCCGGGCACTGGCAGTGGAGCCGGATGTGCTGCTGATGGACGAACCCACCTCTGCCCTGGACCCTATTTCCACCGCCAAAATTGAGGAGCTGGCGCTGGAGCTGAAAAAGAAGTACACCATCGCCATTGTAACCCACAATATGCAGCAGGCTGCCCGGATCAGCGACCAAACCGCTTTTTTTCTGCTGGGAGAGATGGTGGAGTGCGCCCCGACCAAGACGCTGTTTGACACCCCCACCGACCCCCGCACCCGGGACTACATTACCGGTCGCTTCGGATAAAATCAAAAATCGCAAAAGGCCGTATGTACCTTTTCGTACACACGGTCTTTTTTTATCCAATGATTATGCTTTTTGTTATGCCTTTTTCTTTTGGAACAGACGGGCAAAAACCTTAATGACCTCAGAAAGGACGATGACAGAGAATGCCAGAGCAAACAGCTTGCCCCACATGGCGATCCCCAGGGGTACGGTGCCAAAGAACGCACCGGCAAACTGGATGATCAGCACTTGCAGCACAAAGGTGCAGCCCACGACCAATAGCATCAGCTTGTTCTTAAACAGGTGGCAAAAGATACTCTCGCTGTGCAGTTCCCGGCAGTTAAAGGCGTTAAACAGCTGAAACAGCACAAACAGGGTGAACAGCACGGTGGTCATCTCGCCCCGGGCAGCACCCAGGAAATTCAGCTTGTATTGCAGCAGGAACACCACGCTCATATACACGCCGGTAGCGGTGATCCGCGCCAGCATACCCTTGGAGATAATATTCTCGCTGCGGTTGGTGGGGCGGCGGCGCATCAGGTCACTGTAGCCCGGCTCCAGTCCCAAGGTCAGGGCCGGCGGGCCGTCCATAATAATATTGATCCACAGTAGCTGCAAGGCGGTAAAGGGCGCCGGCAGCCCCATCAGAACAGACACAAATACGCAAATAACAGAGGCAATATTCACCGTCAGCTGGAAGCTGATGAACCGCTTAAAGTTCTCATAAATATTGCGGCCCCATTCCACGGCCTTAACAATGGTGGCAAAGGAGTCGTCCAACAGCACAATATCGCTGGCTTCCTTGGACACCTCCGTGCCGGAAATGCCCATGGCGATCCCCACATCGGCGTTCTTCAGCGCCGGTGCGTCGTTGATCCCGTCGCCGGTGACAGCTACCACATCACCCCGTGCTTTCAGCAGCTTCACCACCCGCATTTTCACCGTAGGGGTGCTACGAGCAATCACGCTGATCTTGGGCAGCATTTTTTGCAGCTGGCGGTCGCTCATTTCTTCCACTTCTTTGGCTTCCAGCGCCACACAACCGTCTGCCTGCAGATCCAGTTCCTTGGCAATGGCGGTGGCGGTAACGATATTGTCGCCGGTAAGAATCTTCACCCCCACCCCGGCGCTGCGGCAGGCGGCCACAGCGTCGTACACATCGCTGCGCAGCGGGTCCGCAATGGCCACAAAGCCGTCAAAGACCATATCGCTTTCCATTCGGCGGTGGGCCTCCTTTTCAGAGAAGTCCTCCATCTCCGCCAACTCCTTATGGGCAAAGGCGATCACCCGCATGGCTTGCTCCTCTGCCTGCACCAGCACCCGGCACAGTTCCGCCAGACGGTCAGGTTGCAAGGCACACATATCCAGCACGCACTCCGGGCTGCCCTTTACATAAGAGAGAATGCGCCCGTCCACATTGGAAATGGTGGTCATGTGCTTGAGTTCGGACGAGAAAGGAAACGCGCACAGCCGGGTGTGGTCCTCCCGCTCCCGACGGTAGGTGTTGCCGGTGTCTGCCTGCTCAAAGAACCGCAGCATGGCGCACTCCGTGGGATTGCCGATAAAGCCGCCGTCCGGTGCCAAGTCT
>ERZ506918.774-NODE-774-length-13223-cov-4.249772_pt1 | contig 13223 bp, 12 predicted proteins | sample MGYA00513975_ERZ506918 | MGnify/ENA metagenome assembly ERZ506918 | reverse complement strand
AGATAAAACGGTTGTGTATACAGGCAGTTCACTGCCTGTATACACAACCGTTTTAGCGGTTAAGATTTTGATGAAGTTTATGTTGATTTGGGGGTAACACAATGCTTCATGAAACAAATGAGCAGCAGATCGGCGCGGCGACCTATGTGATCGAGCGCGTATTTACCGGTACAAAAACCATCCAGGAAGTGGTAACAGAGGAAATCATTTTCACCGGAAAGAAGACCGCAAACTTTGACCGGCAGGAGAGCCACGTGGTATAATGGAGCCGTAAATGAGTGGTTCCGGGAAGGAGGAAACATGAGGAACCACATTCAGCTTGCAGACGCCTATTACCGCCTTTCCGATGAGGAACGGAAGTATGGCGAATCTGCCAGCATTACCAACCAGCGTACCATTGTGCGGGAATACTGCGAAAAGCACGGCATCATTTTGGTAGAGGAGTTTGCCGATGACGGTTATTCCGGCGGTAACTTCGAGCGCCCGGGCTTCCGCGCTATGCTGGAGCATCTGAAAACCGGCAAGGTCAACACAGTCATTACCAAAGACCTGTCCCGACTGGGCCGTGACATGACGGAATCCAGCCACTATGCGGAGCGCTATTTTCCCGAACACGGCATCCGTTATCTGGCACCCGGCAGCAACTTTGATTCCGAGGAAGATAACCTGATGGCACCGTTCCAGTTCGCCATGAACGATGTCTACCTGCGTGATACGTCCCGCAAGGTCAAGCAGACGCTGAACACCAAGCGCAACAACGGCAAATATGTGGCCTGCCCGCCTTACGGATACCGCAAAGCGGAGCGCACCACCGACCAGCTTGTGCCGGATGAGAACACCGCGCCGGTGGTCAAGATGATTTTTGACATGGCCGCTTCCGGTCAATCCTGCCGAAGCATCGCCCTGCGACTCAACGAATCGTGCATCATGCCGCCGCTGAAGTATCGCGTGGAGTGCCGCGACAATTTTACTGAGCGCGGCGCACAGCGAATGTCCGACCTGTGGAACTACACCACCGTAAAGCGCATCCTGCGCAATCGGGTCTATCTGGGACACACGCTGCTGGGCAAGAGCCGCAAGGTCAGCGTGAAGTCCAAAAAGAAGGTCAAAGTGCCGGAGGAGGAATGGGTATTCACGAAGAACACCCACGAGGCGCTTGTATCGCAGGAGAAGTTCGATCAGGCCGCCCATTTCTTGGGCGAGAACACCAAGGCGAACGGCCTGAATCCGGCGTTCCGCCACAGCATCTTCGGCGGCATCGCATACTGTGCCTGCTGCGGTGCAGCCATGTGCTCCGGTGGCTCCGTCTACAACGGAGAACGGGCGAAATACTGGTATCTGGCGTGCAACAACCTGAGCTCTAGAGCGCAGACCCGCTGCCTGCATGGGGCGCGTATCCGTTACGATGATTTAGTGGAAGTTGTTCGCTGCGATCTCAACAAGCTGCTGTCCTTTGATGAGAGTGCGATCCGCACCATCACGGAGAACGCCGTCGAACAGGCCAACGCCTCCTTGGGCGGCGAAGATCCCGCTGTGCAGATCGAGAACATCGACAAGCAGACCGTTCGTCTCAAGAAAATGATCGAGCGCTCTTACCGCGACAATATCGCAGGAGCGCTCAGCGATGACATTCAGGAGGAAATGGTCAAAAAGTTCAGCAGGGAGATCGAGGAGCTGGCTGTGTGCCGCAAGAAGCTGGTGGAGGGCGAAACCACGGCAAAGGAAATCCGCAGCGCCTATGGATTGTTCTTCGACCTTGCCAAGCGGTATACCTGTGTAAAAGCACTGGACAGGGAGATGCTGCACACCTTCATTGAGCGCATTGAGATTGGTGAGAAGATACTGCCGGAGGGCAGAAAAGTTGCCGGGGCGCGTACTCCGTACCGGCAGAGCATCCGCATTTTCTATCGCTTTATCGGGGAGATGACGGGTGACGACCTGCGTCATTTGCAGGGAAATCGAGATCGTGAAGAGGCCGCTTCTGTGGCAGGAATGTGAAGAATGTCCGCACCATAGATACACTTGTTTCAAACAAGATGTTTCCACCTCAAAAACTGGTTTTTCCGGGAAAGGCGATTTTCCCTGTATTTAAGCCAAAAATCGAGGGTCGGAAAAATTCTTTGAGGTGGATACACATCCTCCTCATTGGCGGCCTCCATCTTAAACTTATCCATCGCGGCCTTGGCCTCGGGGATGTTCAGCTTGTTGCTGTTCTTGCTGGACATATTGAAAATCTCCTTTCCGGTTGTTGAGCGATAAGCTCTGATTGGGTATCGCAGTCATAGCTTTTCCCGCCGCCGGATGAATATACGATGCGGACGCTGGTAATATCTGCTGCCTTATGGCGCTTTTCATCAAATCATTATTTGCTGCATAAACATATAGCGAAGGACGGACCTGCAATTTTTCACAGATCCGTCCTTCAGACAGTATGGTGTTATTCTTCTGTATGCACCGGCAGCATCACCTGCAGCAGGAACGTGCCGCCCTCTGTGCGGAACTGGCACAGGCCGCCGCGCCGCTGGGCAATGGCCTGTATGCTGCGGCAGCCGTAGCCGTGTCCGACCCTATTGGATACCGGTATTCCATTCCGCATCTCCGGCGGCGCATCGCAGGGGTTGCGTACCTCGATCAGCAGCTTGTTCAGCCGGATGCCGCAATACAGCTTTACGATCCGCCGCGACGCCGGCTCCAGCTCTGCGGTCACCCGCAGGGCGTTTTCCAGCGCGTTGGACAGCAGCGCGCACAGCTCCGTATCGCTGATGGACAGCGCCGACGGCACCCGTGCGTCCACGCACAACTCCACATGGGCGCGCTGCGCCTTCTGCGCGAAGGAGGCGCACAGCAGATTTACCGTCTCATTCTCGCAGAAGCGCCGGGGTGTGATGGCCTCCACATCGGACTGCACCCTGCGGATATAGTCCTGCGCCTGCTGGGTCTGGCCGGAGGTAAGCAGGCCGCCGATCATGTTCAGGTGGTGGCGCATATCGTGCTGATATACCGCTGCCTGCGTCTCGGCCTCCCGGATGGTGTCCATTTCCTGTTGGGACTGCTCCAGCTCTACCTCTAACAGGGAACGCTCCATCTCTGCGTGGGAGCGGCGTTGGGTCTGCACATGGAACGCGGGCAAGAACAGAATGTAGAACACAATAAGCACTGTGGGCAGAAATTCATTGATAGCCACCGCCCCGGAGTACAGCGCATCGGAGTACACGGTGGTGGCATAGTCAAAGATGTAGTATGTGCAGGGCAGACTGCCAAACAGCAGCAGCGCCGACCGGGAGTAGGTCATGGTGCTGTACGCGGCGGCCACAAAGTACCGCTGCAGCAGGTGGAAAAAAGCGCCCAGCAGCAGAATGTATATGATAATGGCGGCGAAGGCGCTGTGCGTCAGCATCTCTACGGCTACCCGGCCCCAGTGCGGCGGTTGGCAGCACAGATACGCCATGCAGGTGCTGACGATGGACACGCCCCACGGCCGCTTCAGTGCAAATACAAGGATCAGCACCAGCGGCAGGTGTACGATCAGCGGATAGATCTGTGTGACGCCGTCTTTGCCCAGCAGCAGCCAGCCCAGCAGCTGCACCAGCAGAAAGACCGGACACAGCCACAGGACGATCCGCCGCTGACGGGCCGTTTCAAAGCTGCCGGCGATGGCCGCAGCCAGCACCAGTCCGTAGACCAGCACCAATCCATAGCTGAGTGCATCCAGCACAGAGGAAATACTCATGTCGAATATGTTCATGGCGTCTCCCTCTCCGCGAACAGCAGACTCATATAGTCCTTTTGCAGCTGCGGATACAGCAGCCGTGATACCGGCAGATTCATGCCGGAGAACGTGCGCACGCCGGCGGGGGACAGCTCCGAGACCTGAAGCATATTCACAATGTAGGAACGATGGACGCGCATAAACTCCGGCCGCGCCAGCAGCAGCGGCTCATAGTCCCTCATGGAGCCGACCACCTCCCGCACCTGTCCGTCCGTCTGATGGAAGTACAGGTGCTTGCCTCTGACCTCCACATAGGACAGCAGGGAAAAAGGCACACGGATCAGCGTGGCGCCGGCCTTCAGCGTCAGTCCGTCCTGCGGCCGCTGTTCACGCAGGGATAGCCCGTCCAGCACGGGGAACAACAGCGCGGCACTGATGGGCTTGAGCAGGTATTCCAGCGCCCGGACGCCGTAGCTTTCGTAGGCGAAGCCGGGGGAAGAGGTGAGGAATACGATGTCGGCGGCATCGTCAAAGCTCCTGAGCTCCCGCGCGGCATCTATGCCGTCGATGCCGGGCATCATCACATCCAGCAGATACAGGGTAAACCGCTCGTGTCGGGCCGCGTCCAGCATATCGCCCGCGCTGCGGAAGGTCCTGTACCGCAGGGAGCTGTGCCGCTGGTCTTGCCACGCATCCAGCAGCGCGGTCAGCGTTGACAGCTCCTCGATCTGGTCGTCGCAGACAGCAATATACATATACGTCCCTCCTCCGCGTGTTATGTTTTTCTGATTCTACCACATTGATCTCCGCTTGCAAAGCGGCGGCGCAGCATTTCATGCCGAAAAAACATACATTTCAGGGCGGCGATGACCCACGGCACGAAAAATATGCTAAACTGCACCACAGGAAACGCGGAAGAAGAGAGAGGTGAAGCTAATGCCGCCGTGGATCGCTTGGCTGATCGCAGCGGTCAGTACAGCTGCCTTTGTAAGCCTCTGGTTTTGGGAGGTGCGCCGTGTTCTCAACGACAGAAAGAGCATTGTGGACAGTGCCGCCGGTCAGTTGACCTCCTTCCGCCGCCGTGCGGAGGGGGCGCCCTGCGACAAGGAATTTACGCAGGTGCTGCGCCGCAGTGAGAGCATCTACTATCAGGCGGTACACAACTACAACTGCACCTTCAGCCGTCCGTGGGTCTATCTGCCGGCCTGCCTTATGGGCTTTCACAGAGCGCCGGAACAGCCGGCCGATGCGAATATCCACTGAATATGCCTGCTTTCTGCTTTGTCCGCCCGGGGGGGATGCGGAACAGAGCTTTTATCCAGGGGGGAAGAAAAGAAAGAGACGCAGCCGTTTGGCTGCGTCTCTTCGCATCTGGAGCAGGGTACCGCGCTTTTACTGCCTGCGCGCGGTGCGATACTCGTCTCCGGGCCGCCAGAAGGGGCAGCTCTCCGTGTCGGAGGCGAGGAAGCGCACCATCTCGTCCTCGTCCAGATCCATGTCGCACACATAGTCGTCATATTCCTCGTCATAGAGGTAGAACACACACGTCTCACACTTGTCCATTCATACATCCTCCACCAGCCGGTGGCTGTCAAATTTGCAGTGGGCATAGTACAGCAGCGTCACAGCGCTGCACACGAACCATCCGGCGGGGTAGCCCATGGCGATGGGTACGATCTCGTTGGAGATGAAGTGTGCCATCACATAGAGGTAGATCTGCCGGAACACCACAAAAGAGCCCAGCATGATGAACATGGGAACCTGACTGTTGCCGGAGCCGCGCAGCGCGCCGGAGTAGATCTGGTTGATGCAGAAGAAGAAGTAGAACGGCGACAGCAGCCGCAGCAGCAGCGCGCCGTAGGACACCACCTCCGGCTTGCTGTTGAAGAAGGCGGTCATGTCGGGCGCCAGCGTCAGCACCGGCACCAGCAGCACGGCGGTGACGGCGAAGGACAGGTACAGCGCCCGGCGGACGCCGCCCTTGGCGCGCTCCACATTGCCCACGCCCAGATTCTGCCCCACAAAGGTGGTGGACGCCAGCGACAGGGACTGCACCGGCAGGATCACCAGTTGGTCGATCTTGGTGTAGGCCGTCCAGCCGGACATACAGTCCGCGCCGAAGTGGTTGATGTAGCCCTGCACGAACACGTTGGAAAACGCGGTGATGGCCATTTGCAGCGCGGCGGGGATGCCCACCGCCACGATCTTTTTCAGCATGTCCCAGTGGATGCGCAGGTCGCGCAGAGACAGCTTAACGCTGCCGTCATAGCCTATCAGTACCGCGATGGTCAGCACGGCGGATACCGCCTGGGCGATGATGGTGGCATAGGCCACGCCCTCCACGCCCATGCCGAATTTCAGCACGAACAGCAGATCCAGCGCCGTATTTACCCCGGCGGATACCAGCAGGAAATAGAAGGGGCGCTGGGAGTCGCCTACCGCCCGCAGGATACCGGAGCCCATGTTGTACAGCAGGAGCCCCATGATCCCGGCGAAGTAGATGGTCAGGTACGCCGTCTGATCCGGCGCCACCTCCGCCGGCGTTTTCATCAGCTCCAGCATCAGCGGCGTCATGGCGATGCCCACACCGGTGAACACCACGCCCATGATGACGGTGAGCAGCATAGCGGTGTGGACGGCCTCACGGACCTTTTCCGGGCGGTGAGCGCCGTAGTACTGGCTGATGACCACGCCGGCGCCGCTGGACATACCCAGAAAGAAACCAATGAGCGTGTTGATGATGGGCGTCACCGTTCCCACGGCGGAGAAGGCCTCGTTGCTGACGAAGTTGCCCACCACCCATGTGTCCACCATGTTGTAAAGCTGCTGGAACAGATTGCCCGCCAGCAGCGGCAGGGCAAAGCGGACGAGGTGCCGCGTGGTGCTGCCCTGCGTCATGTCCACATCGTAGCGGGCGTGATGCCGCGCATGGTGGTGCAGATGGAAGTGGAAGTGATGCTGCATGATACTCTCTCTTTCGTACAAAACTGTCTTTTACAGTATCATACCATTCATATCCCGCATTTTCAACGGGGAATATGTATCAGAAACTCCTCTATCTCCGCCGGACGCATGATGGACACCTCGTAGGCTGTCCGCTCCGTCAGCACGCCGTTCTCGTTTTTTGTGTAGACCCGGCTCTGGACGCGGCCCTCCACCGTGAGCCGCTGACCGGTGTGCATATCCGCCGTCTGGGTGGCCACCGCGCCCCACGCGATGCACGGCAGGTAGTCCGCCCGGCCGTACCGCCGGTTCACCGCCAGAATGATGTCGCAGATCTCCCGCCCCAGCGGCGTCCGCCGCGGCACCGGCGTCTTGCACAGCACACCGGACAGCTGGATCTGGTTGAAGGGACTCTCACCGCCGGGGGTGAGCTGGTGGGCGAACACGGAGATCACCAGACGGCTGCCCTGCCCGCTCTTGTTGTTGAAGGAGCGGAGCTGGCCGATGACCGTCACCGTATCGCCCGCCGCCACCGGCACGGCGTCCAGCAGCGCCTTGGGGACGATGACCGGCAGCTTGTCCGCCTGTCCGGACAGGCGCAGCACCGACAGGGTGAACCGGTAGAAGGCGCAGCCGTGGTTGATGTGGGACAGGACGGGGGCATCCGCCGCCTGCCCGCAGAGATGGACGCGGTTGTAGTTCAGTTCCATAATTTGAACACCTCGTTTGTTGAGATGTCCCACCCTATGCCGGGAAAGCTGAAAACATACCACTTTTCAAACGGCAAAAACTGTGTCATAATACCCGCAAAGGAGTGTGATCCCATGCGCTATAAAGGCAAGGTCTACCGGCCGCCCAGCGAGGCGTACAGCCTCATCGTGCAGGTGACCTACGGGTGCAGCCACAACCGCTGCGCCTTCTGCGATATGTACGATGACAAGCATTTTGCCATGCGCCCCATGGCGGAGATCCGGGAGGATTTTGAGCTGGCGCGGCGGGTCTACCGCCGGGTGGAACGGGTCTTTCTGGCTGACGGCGACGCCCTCATGCGCCGCACGGAGGAGCTGGTGGAGATTCTGGGGCTGGTGTACGGCCTGTTCCCGGAATGTGAGCGGGTCACCTGTTACGCCTCGCCCGCCAGCTTACAGGTCAAGAGCGAGGACGACCTGCGTCTGCTCCGCGACAGAGGGCTGAAAATGGTGTATATGGGGCTGGAATCCGGCTGCGACGCGGTGCTGACGCGGATGAACAAGGGCCATACCGCCGCCGCCATCGTGGCGGCGGGGCAGAAGGCCCGGCGGTGCGGCCTGGCCCTGTCGGTGACGGCCATCTCCGGTCTCGGCAGTGTGGAGCTGTGGCGGCAGCACGCGGTGGACACCGCCAAGGCTGTCAGCGAGATGAAGCCCGACTATCTGGGACTGCTGACGCTGATGGTGGAGCCGGGAACGCCGCTGGAGACGTGGGTGAAGGACGGCAGCTTTACACTGCTCACCCCGGCGGAGGTGCTGAAGGAGACGGAGCTGTTCCTGCAAAACGTGGACAGTGAAGGCACCGTGTTCCGCGCCAACCACGCCAGCAACTACCTGACGCTGAAGGGGACTCTCAACGGCGACCGGGACGCCCTGCTGGGGCAGATCGGCGCGGCGCTGGCGGGGCGGCGGGATCTGAAGCCGGAGTTTTTGCGGGCATTGTGAGAAAACCCTTGACATCCGGGAAAAAGGTGTTACAATAGCCCCATATTCAGAAACCATTGAGTAAGAGAAGTACCCGCACGGGAAACTTTCAGAGAGCGGCGCAGCGGTGGAAGCGCGGCAGCGGAACGTGCGGCGAATGGCCTTACGAGGGCGGGGAGAAAGCCTGCAAGGGCGAGTAATACCCGACGGCAGCCGCAGCCGTTACCCCGGCGGAGCGCATGATCGTGCGTGCAGAGCGGGCATTTTGCCAATTTGGGTGGTACCGCAGGAACGTAGCTTACGTCCTGTCCCATGGAGTTCCATGGGACAGGACGTTTTTTGTTGTCTCATAAAATTTGTCATACAGAAAGGAAACATCATCATGGGAAAGATCATCCTCACCGGCGACCGCCCTACCGGACGCCTCCACGTCGGCCACTACGTCGGCTCTCTGCGCAACCGCGTGATGCTGCAAAACAGCGGCAAATTTGAGAAGCTGTTCTTCATGATCGCCGACGCACAGGCCCTCACCGACAACTTTGACCATCCCCAGAAGGTGCGGGAGAACATCATGCAGGTGGCGCTGGACTATCTGTCCTGCGGCATCGACCCCGCCAAGTCCACCATTCTGGTGCAGTCCCACATCAGCGAGCTGACGGAGCTGACGTTCTACTACATGAATCTGGTGACGCTGGCACGGCTGGAGCGGAATCCCACCGTCAAGGCGGAGATCCAGCTCCGCGGCTTCAACCACAGCATCCCCATGGGTTTTCTGACCTATCCCGTCAGCCAGACGGCGGACATCACCGCTTTCATGGCGGATACCGTGCCGGTGGGCGAGGATCAGCTGCCCATGCTGGAGCAGGCCCGCGAGATCGTCCGCCGCTTCAATGAGCTGTACGGCGAGACGCTGGTGGAGCCCACGGCCCTGCTGCCGGACAACGAGGCCTGCCTGCGTCTGCCCGGCACCGACGGCAAGGCAAAGATGAGCAAGTCGCTGGGCAACTGCATTTACCTTGCGGATAGCCCCGCAGACATCAAGACAAAGATAATGAGTATGTTTACCGATCCGCTTCATATACAGGTATCAGACCCCGGTCATATCGAGGGCAACACGGTATTCACCTACCTTGACGCATTCTGCGCAGATGAGCATTTTGAACGTTATCTGCCCGATTATAAGAATCTTGACGAGCTGAAAGAGCATTATAAGCGTGGCGGTCTTGGCGATATGAAGATAAAGAAGTTCCTTAACAATGTAATGCAGGAGGAACTTGAGCCGATAAGACTGCGCCGTGAGGAGCTTGCGAAGAATATGGACTACGTTTACGATGTGCTGAAGAAGGGTACCGAAAAGGCGCGTCAGTGTGCCGCTCAGACTATGAGCGAGGTTAAGAAGGCTATGAAGATCGATTATTTCGGTTAAGGCGTGAATAAATGAATATAATAACAGCCGTATTTGTTTTATGAGCAAATACGGCTGTTTATTAATCTGTGATTTTACCGTCTGAAATGCGGATAATACGGTCGCATTTTTCGGCAAGCTGATTATCGTGTGTTACTATGACTATTGTGCGGTTGTCGTTGCGGTTGAGGTCGATGAGAAGCGAAAGAACATCGTTTCCTGTCGAAACGTCAAGGTTGCCTGTAGGCTCATCGCAAAGAATGACCGAGGGGTCATTGACAAGCGCCCTTGCAATAGCTACACGCTGCTGCTGACCGCCCGAAAGCTGTGCAGGGTATCTGCCGAGCAGGTTTTCGACACCCAGCTTTTTTACGGTATCCGATATATCGGTTTTGCCCTTTTTGGCGAGCTTTGACGGAAGAAGTATGTTTTCTTTTGCGGTAAGTTCCGGTATCAGATCGTAAAACTGGAACACAAAGCCGATCTTGTTCAATCTGAAATCCGCCAGTGCCGTATCTGCGAGTTTTGTTATGTCGGTATCGTCATAGCAAACGTTTCCGCCTGTTGCCTTGTCCAGTCCTCCGAGTATGTTCAGCAGAGTGGTTTTTCCGCTTCCGCTCTTGCCTGTTATTGCTACAAGCTCTCCGTCATCTATGTGTATATCGAGGTTATTTATAGCGGTCACGGCATTTTCGCCTTTGCCGTATATGCGGGTAAGTCCGGTTGTTGTAATCATTGCCTTTTCCTTTCCTCGTTCAGTTGAACAGAAATTTCAGATGTGAATTTTTTTGTTGAAAGCACAGTGAGTATAACGGTTATTATCGAGATGGCGATAAAAATTATAACAAGCGGTTTTATAAGAGGAACCATCCAGAATTCATCATTCAGAAAACAGTTGTTTATAATATCCGAAGCCGCCGATTCGTCAAAATCGGCTATACCGCTTTCAAGCTGTTCTTTCATAATATCGACCTTGTCGTACATCCTGCTTGTAAAGAGCTGTACTCCGTAAGCGGCAAGACCTGCAAAGGCGGTCGCTATGACCGGTATTCTGAGGTTTGAGATAAACAGCTTTCGCCGTATCCGTGAAAGCGGTGTTCCTAAGGCACGAAGCACGGATATTTCGTAAGACTTCATTCTTATTTTAAGTCCGATACAGCTGAAATAAGCCGCAAAGCCGAGAAGCGACATTATAAGAACGGTGGCGAGAGTACCCGACATTCTGTTGAATTTGTCTATGGCTTCCTGCCGTTTCATCTCGCCTAAATTGGTACGGGTCATACATGCCGCCAGCGGAACAAGACCGCCGTCAATATCGGTCGATGAATAGACGCTGTTGTATACCGCTCCTGAGAAGCCCGAAGAAGCCGCACCTGCGGCAGTGGTCAGCAGGAAACATCCGCTGTTTTCTTTTTCCTGAAAACCGAAATCTAAAAGGCAACGGAGCGTTTTATCCGACAAATTGTTCAGCGTTAGCGTAGCGCCGACAGTGAAGGTATGGTCTGCTACCTTGCCTATGCCGTAATTACTGTCGTTTGCGGTAACGCCCATAATCCGAATGCTGTCACCGACCTTATAGGTGTTACGGCCGCTTTCCTGCACCATAATGACCTTTTCTCCGCTGTTAAGTGCGGAAATGTCGGGCAGACCGCCGGAAATATATGAGGAAAGCGCATTCAGCGTCTTTTCATCGGCAAGTCTTATCGGAATATTATAGCAGAATTTGCCGCCGATACCGTCTGAGCCGAAAAAGCTCTTATATTCTTTGTCGGAAAGCTCTGAAACGGAGGCTATCGTGTCATCGTCTGTCTGAAGCGTCGTTTCGGGGCTGTTTTTATAGGCGGAGGTTTCGCTGTCGCACACAGCAAAGGTGTTTTCGATATATCCGAAAGACAGGGCATCGGTGAATTTTTCCGTGTCGTTGTCAGACAGACCGTAGGTGTAGCCGTAATTTGCTATTTTAAGGTTGTGTGCTTCATCCTGTCCGAGAGAGGTCGCCGTTATCGGAGGGCAGGATAAATAATCGGCTATGCCGTCCTCCTCCATATCGAGTGAATCAAGCGAACCGATAGTATAGGTCGGCGGAAAGTCAAACAAAAGCCAGTTCATTACTACCTTTCCGTCACGGGTGTATCGCATATAGCCGAGAACGGTACCGAATACTATCAGCGACAGAGCGACGGTCTGTATAAGCGTTATGCCCTTACTGCCGAGCGAACGTGAAAGCATACCTTCCGCCGAATCTGAACAGTGTAGTAATCTTTTTTTCTTTTGCTTTTTTGACGAAAGAGTGATCGGTATAAACACAAGGTATCCGAGTGTGATGGTTATTGCAGAGAATATAACGGCGATAATAAGGGGGTCGGCGGTCGCACCGAGAACGATAGGATCGGTCGTAAAGGCGCTGTATCCGCTCATACCCATAATTCCTGTACGCACGGAGTAGGAAACGGAATAGAACAGTATGCCGAGAACTATTCCGAACACGGTCTGAGCGATAAAAAGCATAACCGCTTCGGTTGCGTACATAATAGTGCTTTTGCTTTTTGAAAAGCCTATATTGTGCAAAAGACGGCCTGTGTTTTCTCTTTCCCTGAAAACTATATTAAGCACGCAGATAAAAGACAATACGGCAATCAACGCACAAATGGACGACATAATAATAAGCCATAGCGTATTTCTGTTGATAAGATGCTGTTCATCGGTGATATTTTCTTCGTGGTTGTTTGCGTAGAAATGTAAATATGCGTCATCGCCGTTTTGCGATGAATATTTTTCTTCAATTAAGGTAACAAACTCACGGTCGGAAATTCCGAAAATGCTGAGCTCGCCGCTTTCCTTATTTTTGACTGTAATGCCGCCGCCTCCGTACAGGTCGATAGTGTAGCCTGTTGTCGCAGTGTCTGACGGTTTTCCGACATATATAAGAGGAAGGGGATCGGGAGGTATCTCATCGTCATCGGTGTATTCGGCTTTTTCGCACAGCGGTCTTTCGGAGTACGCCTTGTCGATAATGCCCGTAAGAATATACTGCTTGCCGTTTATTGTTATGCTGTCGCCGGTTTTTCCGAGATAACCGACACTTTCGAGGAGCGACTGCTCGACAGCGGCTTCATTTTCAAAAACAGGCATCGAACCGTTTTTCATCGGAACGTGAAGCAAATCGCAATCCTTATCCGTATAGCCGTAGTTATATTCCTTGCCGTAGAAACCGGCTTTTCCCGGTACGGTCACGGTTTCGTGCGTGAAGGTCAGGTCGGAAGGAATCAGCTCGTTTTTTATATCATCGGGAATGTCGCTCAGAATAAGATCGTATTTTCCGAAGGTGTCATATCCCGTTTCAACCTCACGGTTTATCTCTTCACGAATGAAAAGAAAAACCGATGTGATTATTGCGGTGAGCAGTAATCCGGAAAACAGCAGTGACAGAGCGGTACGCAAATGTTTTCTCCAGTATTTGCAGAGAATATAAAAATAACAGGACATCTTTTTA
>ERZ506918.766-NODE-766-length-13277-cov-3.055287_pt1 | contig 13277 bp, 9 predicted proteins | sample MGYA00513975_ERZ506918 | MGnify/ENA metagenome assembly ERZ506918 | reverse complement strand
CTCGCGGGTGAGCACATTGCTGCCGATCTTGACGACGATGCGGCGGTATTTTTTCGATTCACAATTCATAATTCACAATTCAAAATCGCTTCGTCCGGACAAACCGATTCGGTCGCCTGCCCCCCCCCTCTCCCGTCATTGCGAGGAGCGTGGCGACGCGGCAATCCGATCAAAGGTCGTAACCTCACAACGCGTCCAGCGGATTCCCACGTCGGTCCTTCGGCTCTTCCCGGAATGACAATCCAATTTTCACCTTTCGCTTCAGGGTTCATATTTATATCCCACGCCCTTGACCGTGACGATGCGTTCGTCGCCGATCTTCTGGCGCAGCTTGCGGATGTGCACGTCGATCGTGCGGTCGCCCACGACGACCTCCGTGCCCCATATCTTGGCGTAGATCTCCTCGCGGGGAATCAGCTTCCCGGGCGACGAGTGGAGCAGATCCAGCAGCGCGAACTCCTTGCGCGGGAGGGTGATCTCCTGTCCGTCGCGGATCACCGTGTAACGCTCGCGGTCGACCGTGAGCCCCGGGGCCGGGGCCTTCTCGGGAGGTCTGTCGGCGTCGATGCGCTTGAGGATCGCCTGCACGCGGCTTACCAGCAGCTTCATCTTGATAGGCTTGGTCAGGTAGTCGTCGGCTCCCACGTCGAACCCTGCCAGCTGCTGCCCCTCCTCGCCCAGCGCCGAGAGGAAAACCACCATCGTGTCCTTCAGCACGGGGTTTTGGCGGATCGCGCGGCAGGTCTGCGCCCCGTCCATCACCGGCATCATCATGTCCAGCAGAATCAGGTGCGGACGGCATTCGGCGGCCACTTTCAGCGCCTCGGCGCCGTTTTCGGCCGTGAAGACTTCGTAACCCTCGCGTACGAGGTTGTAACGGACGAATTCGAGGATGTCGATCTCGTCGTCAACCAGCAGGATGCGATGACTCATAGTTGTCGGTTTCAGGTTCGGCGGACCCTCTTGCGGGGCCGTCGTGCGGATAACTCTGCGAAGATAGTGATTTTCCGGCGAAAAATCCAATAAATTGTCGTACCTTTGGCCTTTCAACTATTCATATATGATCAACGAAGCTGATTTCAGCGCTTTAGGCCTCAGCGAGGAGATGCTCGCGGCCGTCCAGGCAAAAGGGTTCGAAACACCCACCTCCATCCAACGACTTACGATTCCCCGTCTGCTCTCGGGAGAGAACGACATCATCGCGCAATCCCAGACCGGCACGGGTAAAACGGCGGCTTTCGGGCTGCCGATACTCCAGCAGATCGAGCCTTCGAAAGAGGGCGTGCAGTCCATCATCCTCGTCCCGACGCGCGAGCTGGCCGTGCAGGCCGCCGAGGAACTTTTGAGTTACAACCGCGAGCGGCGGCTCTCGATCACGGCCATCTACGGAGGGGCCGCGATGAGCGAGCAGCTGCGCCGCCTGTCGCGGGGCGTCGACATCGTCGTCGGCACGCCGGGGCGCGTGCTGGACCACATCCGCCGCGGTACGCTCAAATTGGACAAGGTCCGTTTCCTGGTCCTGGACGAAGCCGATGAAATGCTCAACATGGGCTTCGTGGAGGATGTCGAGGAGATCATGGGCCATACGGGCGAAGACCGCCGCGTGCTGCTCTTTTCGGCCACGATGCCCGAGCGGATCATCCGTCTTTCGGAGGCTTACATGCGCAATACGGAGGTGCTGCGCGTGGAGTCGCAGCACCTGACGGCCGACCTCACGAACCAGATCTATTTCGAGGTGCGCGAAGCCGACAAGTTCGACGCCATGACGCGCATCATCGACATCGAACCGGACTTTTACGGCATCGTCTTCTGCCGCACGAAGATCGGCGTGGACGAGGTGGCGACGCGTCTGGTGGCCCAGGGCTATTCGGCCGAGGGGCTGCACGGCGACGTGTCGCAGGCCCAGCGCGAGAAGATTCTCCGCAAGTTCCGCGACAAGGCGGTCAACATCCTGGTGGCGACCGACGTGGCTGCGCGGGGTATCGACGTGTCGAACCTCTCGCACGTGATCAACTATTCGCTGCCGCAGGATTCGGAGAGCTACGTCCACCGCATCGGCCGTACGGGCCGCGCCGGCAACCAGGGTACGGCCATCACCTTCATTTCGGGCGCCGAACTGCGCCGTTTCAACTGGATGATGCGCGACATCAAGGCCGACATCAAGCGGGAGACGCTGCCTTCGCCGCAGGACATCGTGGCGATGAAGCGCGCCAAGATCAAGGACGATTTGCAGGAGATCGTGGCCAATGAGAGCTACGGCGACTACGCCGACATCGCGGCCGAACTGCTCGAAAGCTATGCGCCCGACGTGGCGCTGGGGGCCTTGCTGCGGCTGGCTTTCCGCAGTGAACTGGATCAGAGCAATTATCCCGAAATCCGTTCGTTCTCGGTCGACCGCAAGGGCAAGGCGCGGCTGTTCCTGGCACTCGGAGGCCGCGACGGCTACACGGCCCGCCGGATCGTGGAGATGCTCAAGCGCAAGTGCGGACTGCGGGACAAGAATATCGACGACGTGCGTGTCTTCGAGAACTATTCGCTGGTGAGCGTGCCGTTCAGCGACGCCGAGGCGGTCGTGGGGCAGCTCAACGCCTCGGGAGGCCGTCGCCGCATCGCCAAGATCGACGGTTCCGATGCGGAGAACGGCGGCGGAAAGCGGCGCCGGCCGGCTACGGAGGGTCGCAACGGCGGCGAAGGCGCGTCCGGAAGCGAATCGGCCGGAGAGCCTCGTTCCGAGACGCGGGGCCGCAGGAAGGCCGGGCAGCCCGAGGGCGCGGAGGAGTTCCGCTCCGAAAGGCGGCCGCGCAGGGAAACCGCGGAAACGGCGGACGACGCCGGGGAGCGGCGTTCCGTGACGCGGAGCCGGAAAAAGGCCGAGAACGACTGGAACGCGTCTCCGGCAGGCGGCAACGACGGGTTCGACTGGGAGGCTTTCCAGCGTTACGACGATGCCGCGGCATGGGAGAAGCCCAAGCGCGGCGGCGGGACCAGGAGCGTCCGCCGCAGCGGCCGTCCCGTCACCACGGGCCGTCAGGCTGCGCCCAAACGCATTGCCGCAAAGGGCCGCAAGCGCTGACGAAGGGCCGGAACAGACCGGAAAATTGCGCCGCCGTGCCGGGATGCAGCGATTTCGCGCTTCCGCAGGGCGGCGTTGTTGCATGTTTTGACGAAATCTTTTCGGCGTTCCGCATAAAATGGTTATATTTGCGAGATTTATATGCTCCCGCACATGCGGGAACCAAAAACGTGTACTGAAATGGCTACTGAAAAACCGACACTTCCTGCTCCCGAGGAGCAAGTCAGCCCTGCGGCTGAAGATGCGCAAGCGAATCCTGCCGTGACTGTCCGAGTCCCTGAACCCGAAATGCCCGCCGCAGGACCGGCTGCGGAGGCGTCCGCCGCTGCGGAAGAACCCGTTGCGGAGGTTGCGGACGCGCCCGCGGAATCCGCCGTGACGGAGACGCCCGCCGCCGAAGCGTCTGCCGGGGTTGCCGAAGCGCCCGCCGCAGAAACGCCTGCGGAGGAGGCCGCCGCGGAGCGGATTTCCGGGGAGGAGGCTGCGCCGCGCGCCAAACGTGCCCGGATCAAGCCTGCCGCCGGGCCGGAGGTTGCGGAATCGGAGGAGGACGCGTCCCGGGACGTGCAGGTGGACTTTGCCGATGAGGAGGCTGCGCTCGCGGCGCAGAATGCCGGGCTGGAGATCGAGGGCGCGACGCCCGAGGAGGAGGCCGCGGAGGAACTCGCCGCGCAGAAGCCCGAGGAGGACAAGTTCGCCGGAAAAGGCAAGGAGGAGTTGGTGGCCCTGTTCGCCCGGATGCTCGAAGAGCAGCCCGTGCAGTCGATCCGCCGGGATGTGGAGGCGTTGAAGATCGCCTTTTACCGCATCCGCCGCGCCGAGGTCGAGGCCGCACGCCGCCGCTTCGTCGAGGAGGGCGGCGCCGAGGAGGATTTCGCTCCTTCGGTGGACGGCGCCGAAATTCAGCTCAAGGAGCAGTTCAAGGAGTACCGCCGCCGCCGCGACGCGTTCATCGCCAACCTCGAAGCCGAGAAGGAGGCGAATCTCAAGGTCAAGCAGGCGATCATCGAGGAGCTGAAGGAGCTGGTCAACTCGGACGAGACGCTCAACCATACGTTCAACAAGTTCCGCGAGTTGCAGCAGCGCTGGAAGGATACCGGCATCGTGCCGCAGCAGCATGTCAAGGATTTGTGGGAGACCTACAACCTGCACGTCGAGAATTTTTACAGCTTCATCAAGATCAACAAGGAGCTGCGTGACCTCGATCTGAAGAAGAACTACGAACAGAAGGTAGCCCTCTGCGAGCAGGCCGAGGCGCTGGTGCTGGAGCCTTCCGTCGTCGAGGCGTTCCACAAGCTGCAAAAACTCCATGACGAGTGGCGCGAGACGGGTCCCGTCGCCAATGAGTACAAGGAGGCGCTCTGGGAGCGTTTCAAAGCCGCGTCGAGCCGTATCAACAAACAGCATCAGGAGCATTTCGAAACGCTGAAGGGCGAGCAGGTGAAGAACCTCGAACTCAAGACCGGGCTGTGCGTCGCCACGGAGGAACTTTCGTCCCAGCCGCTCACCACCCGCAAGGAGTGGAACCGCGCGAGCGACCGTCTGCTGGAGATTCAGAAGACCTGGAAGACCATCGGTTTCGCGCCGAAGAAAGATAACAACCGCATCTACGAACGTTTCCGCACGGCGTGCGACCGTTTCTTCGAGGCCAAGCGGCAGTTCTATGCCGGAATGAAGACCGAGATGGAGCACAACCTTCAATTGAAGATTGAGATCTGCGAGGCCGCCGAGTCGCTGATGAACAGCGAGGAGTGGAAGAAGGCCACCGACGAACTGATCGCCCTCCAGGCCCGCTGGAAGCAGATCGGAGCCGTGTCGCGGCGCCATTCGGACGCCGTCTGGAAGCGTTTCCGCGCTGCCTGCGACAAGTTCTTCGAGCGCAAGGCGTCGCACTTCGCGAGCGTCGACGGCGAGCACGAGGAGAACCTGCAGAAGAAACTCGCTCTGCTGGCCGAAATGGCCGGGGCCGACGTGAAGGCCGGGGGCTACGAGGTGATCCGCGAGTTCCAGCGCCGCTGGGGCGAGATCGGGTTCGTGCCCATCAAGCAGAAGGATGCCGTACAGAAGAAATACAAGGCCGCCGTCGATGCGCTGTTCAACACGCTGCGCGGTTCGGAGCGCGACCGTTCGATGGGCCGCTTCCGCGAGAAAGTCTCGTCGTTCAAGGCGTCGGGCGACCGCCGCCTGCGCTCGGAACGCGAACGCCTCTACAACAAGGTGCGTCAGCTGGAGCAGGAGATCGGCCTCCTGGAGAACAACATCGGCTTCTTCGCCAAGTCGAAGAACGCCGAGGCGTTGGTGGCCGACGTGCGTGCGAAGATCGAGCGCGCCCGCGAGGAGATGGCCTCGACGATCGAGAAGGTGAAGCTGATCGACAAGCAGGACCAGGACGAAAATAACAATGCCTGACGATCGGATCGCCCTGCCGCTCCGGACGCCGGCCCACGGCGGAACGCCGTGTATACAGGTTTGACCCGCCCCCGAACCCCCGCCTTGGCGGGGGCTTGCGGAAAAAGGCGCTGAACGGTGTTACAACGAATTTATAAATAAAACAGTAATGAAACTTTCCAAACCCAAGTACATATTCGTAACGGGCGGCGTGGCGTCGTCGCTCGGCAAGGGTATTATTTCGGCTTCGATCGCCCGCCTGTTGCAGGCCCGCGGTTACTCGGTGACCATTCAGAAACTCGACCCCTACATCAACGTAGATCCCGGAACGCTCAACCCCTACGAGCACGGCGAGTGCTACGTCACCGAGGACGGCGCCGAGACGGACCTCGACCTGGGGCACTACGAGCGCTTCACGAACCAGCCCACGTCGAAGTCCAACAACGTCACGACGGGCCGTATCTACAAGAGCGTCATCGAGAAGGAGCGCAAGGGCGAGTACCTGGGCAAGACCGTGCAGGTCATTCCCCACATCACCGACGAGATCAAACGCCGCATTCAGCTGCTGGCGCAGACCAAGAAATACGACGTGATCATCACCGAGATCGGCGGCACGGTGGGCGACATCGAGTCGCAGCCATTCATCGAGTCGGTGCGCCAGCTCCGCTATTCGCTGGGTTACCGGAATACGGCGCTGGTTCACCTGACGCTGATCCCCTACATGGCCGCTTCGGGCGAGTTGAAGACCAAACCCACGCAGCACTCGGTGAAGGCCCTGCTGGAGAACGGTCTCCAGCCCGACATCCTCGTGCTGCGCGCCGAACATCCGCTGTCGACGGCGCTCAAGCGCAAGGTGGCGCTGTTCTGCAACGTCGACGCCAACGCCGTGATGGAGTCGATCGACGTGCCGACGATCTACGAAGTGCCGCTGAAAATGCACGAACAGCATCTGGACGAGGTCGTGCTGGACAAACTGAACCTGACGGCCGACAAAGAGCCGGACATGGCCGCGTGGAGCGCATTCGTCGAGAAGGTGAAACACCCCTCGAAGAAGATCGAGATCGCGCTGGTCGGCAAGTACACCGAACTGCCCGACGCCTACAAGTCGATCAGCGAATCGTTCATTCACGCCGGGGCCGTCAACGACTGCAAGGTGAAGCTCCGCTATGTCAATTCGGAGAAGATCACCCGCGAGAGCGCAGGCGCGCAGCTGGGCAAGATGTCCGGCATTCTGGTGGCCCCGGGCTTCGGCAACCGCGGCATCGAGGGGAAGATCGAGGCCGTGCGCTTCGCCCGCGAGAACAACATCCCGTTCCTGGGCATCTGTCTGGGCATGCAGTGCGCCGTGATCGAGTTCGCGCGCCACGTGCTGAATCTCGCCGATGCCAATTCGAGCGAGATGGAGCAGACGCCGCATCCGGTGATCGACCTGATGGAGGAGCAGAAGGGCGTTACGGCCAAAGGCGGCACGATGCGTCTGGGCGCCTATCCCTGTGCGCTGAAGAAAGGCTCGAAAGTCGCTGCCGCCTACGGCAAACTCAACATTTCGGAGCGTCACCGCCACCGTTACGAGTTCAACAACGACTATCTGGAGCAGTTCGAGGCGGCCGGCATGAAGGCCGTGGGCGTGAATCCCGACACGAATCTGGTGGAGGTCGTCGAGATCGAGAACCATCCCTGGTTCGTCGGTACGCAGTACCATCCCGAATACAAGAGCACCGTATTGAGCCCCTCGCCGCTGTTCGTGGCCTTTGTGAAGGCCGCGCTGGCGTATGCGGAGAAGAAGTAATCACCCTTTGAAAAGATAAAAAGGAAGACAGTTTAATGGATAAAAAATCAATCATAGGCATTGCCGTCGTAGCGGTTCTTTTTCTGGGATTCGCCTATTTCAACAGCCAGCAACAGAAAGAGTATCTGGAACAGAAAGCCGCATACGAGGCCTATGTCGATTCGGTGGCCGCAGCCGCGCGTGCGGCGGCTCCCGTGGCCGATTCGCTGGCGTCGGGTAACGGCGTGCAGGCAGAAGTGGCGGCCGCAGAGGCTGCGGCAGCGGTACGCGAGCGTCAGGTGGAGACGCTGGGCGAGTCGCTGACGGCGGCCCGCGAGGCGGAGGCCGAAGAATTCATCGTGGAGAACGACGTGATGGCGGTGCTCTTCTCCACCCGCGGCGGCCAGATCAAGGGCGTCACGCTGAAGGATTACACCCAATACGGTCCGCGCGGAAAACGCGACCGGAAAATCGAGATGATGGACCCCGCCACGGCGCGTTTCGGGCTTTCGTTCTATCTGAAGAACGGGCTGAAGAACGTGCCGGTCAACACGCTGGATTACGTGTTCACGGCCCAGCCCGTAGTCGGGGAGGCGGACGGAGCCAATAGCGTCGTGATGCGCCTTCCGGTGGCGGAGGGGGCCTATCTGGAGTACCGTTACCTTATATATGATACGGAGGCTCCCGAGCGCGACTACCTCGTCGACTTCGACGTGCGGCTGGTGAATATGGCTCCGGAGATGGCCAACCAGACGCAGATTCAGATCGACTGGGCGAACACCACTTTCCAGAACGAGAAGGGTTTCCAGAACGAGAACATGTACACCACGCTCTCGTACCGTTTCCCCGACGAGACCTCGATCGAGGAGCTGGGCATGAGCGAAGGCGCAAAGTCGAAGAACATCTCGACGCAGGTCAACTGGGTGGCTTTCAAGCAGCAGTTCTTCTCGTCGGTGTTCATCGCCCCGGACAACGTGTCCTACGCCAACCTCGCCTTCGACACGGCGGCTCCCGAGTCGTCGCTGCTCAAGACCTTCACGGCGCAGATGGGCGTGCCCTATACGCCGCAGACCGAAGGGTATGACTTCGCATTCTATTTCGGCCCCAACAAGTACTCGATCCTCAAGAAGATCGGGGAGCCGGGCGGTGCGGATATTTATCTGGAGCGTCTCGTGCCGCTGGGCTGGGGCATCTTCGGATGGGTCAACCGCTGGTGCGTGATTCCGGTCTTCGACTTCCTGCGCAACTACATCGGCAGTTTCGGCATCATCATCTTCATCCTGGTGCTTCTGGTGAAGCTGGTGATCTCGCCGCTGACCTACAAGAGTTACGTTTCGATGGCCAAGATGCGTCTGGTCAAACCCCAGATCGACGAACTGGCGAAGAAGTATCCCAAGCCGGAGGACGCCATGAAAAAGCAGCAGGCGACGATGGAGCTTTATAAAAAGGCGGGCATCAACCCCATGGGCGGCTGTATTCCGATGCTGATCCAGATGCCGATCCTGATCGCCATGTTCCGCTTCTTCCCCGCGTCGATCGAGCTGCGCGAGCAGCCCTTCCTGTGGGCCGACGACCTCTCGTCGTACGACAGCATCGTGAACCTGCCGTTCTCGATTCCCTTCTACGGCGATCACGTTTCGCTGTTCGCCCTGCTGATGGCGGTGTCGCTGTTCGGATACTCCTGGTTCAACTACCAGCAGACGGCGTCGTCGCAGCCCCAGATGGCCGGCATGAAGTTTATGATGGTCTACATGATGCCGATTATGATGCTCTTCTGGTTCAACAGCTATTCGAGCGGCCTTTGCTACTACTACCTGCTGTCGAATATCTTCACCATCGGGCAGACGCTCGTCATCCGGCGCATGGTCGACGACAACAAGATCCACGCGATCATGCAGGCGAACGCCGCGAAGAAGTCGAAAGGCAAGAAATCGAAATTCCAGCAGCGCTACGAGGAGCTGATGCGTCAGCAGGAGGCCCAGCAGCGCGCGAAGAGAAAATAGGCGGAACTCCGCTTTGAACACGGGCCGGAGCGGATTCCACATCGGGAACGCTCCGGCCCTGTTTTTGCCGGAGGCCGTATAAAACGATACCGTTATGAAACGAATTTTGATGCTGGCGTCGCTGCTGGCGGCCGGAATGCCGCTCGGGGCGCAGAATTTGGGGTCGGAGTACCGGCTGAAACGCGTGATTCCCGTCGAGGGACGGCAGGGTGTCGCCGCCGATTCGAATTTTTACTATGTGTCGGGCAGCACGGCGCTCTATAAATACGACAAGCAGGGGCGGCTGGCGGCCAAAAACGAGCGGCCGTTCGAGGGGCTGCCGCTGGCTGCCAACCACATCGGCGACATCGACGTGTGGGACGGGGAGATTTACGCCGGGATCGAAACCTTCGACGATGGCCGCGGGGAGAATATCCAGGTGGCGGTCTACGACGCCAACACATTGGAATGGAAACGCTCGATCGACTGGGAACCCTCGTCGGGGCAGGTCGAGGTGTGCGGACTGGCGGTGGACCGCGACGGCGACATGGTCTGGATGGCCGACTGGGTCGACGGACGCTACGTTTACTGTTACAACCGGAAAACGGGGCGGTATGTCCGCAAGGTCCATCTGCGTCCCGTGCCCCAGTGGCAGCAGGGGATTTTCATGGTCGGTGGACGCATGCTGATCTCTGCGGACGACGGGGACGCCGACCTCGATGAGCCGGATAACCTCTACGTTGCGGATCTGCGCGACGGAAAATCGTATGCCACGGTGCTTCCGTTCCGCTCGATGGCCGATTTCCGCCGTCCGGGCGAAATCGAGGGGCTGGCCGTCGATCCTGCGACGGACGATCTGCTGGTGCTGGCCAACCGCGGGGCGCGGATCGTGCTGGGCATGCCGCGGGGCTTCTATCCGGGCTACGACGGCGAGGTGCACGAAGTCTACGTCTTCGAGAAGGTGAAATAAAGAAAGGTCCCGGATGTCCGGGACCTTTCTCATGGGAAGCGCGGTTATTTGCCGAATCCGTTCGAAACGAATGTCAGCGCGTCGGGCAGCACCGTCTGCCAGTAGCGCCAGGTGTGGCCGCCGTCGCGCATGCGGTATTGCAGGGGAATGTCGCGCTCGCGCATGAGCGTGTAGAAATCGACGTTGCATTTCCAGAGGAAATCGTCGTCGCCGCAGTCGACCCACCAGCGGACCGAGCGCACGCCGTCGAGCTGTTCGGCGGTCATTCCGCGCAGCAGGGCCACGGGCGAGTTGTCGGCGACGGACTGCTGGAAGGCGTTGTCGTAGCTGCGGCGGCCGGGGAACATGTCCAGCAGGCCGCTCATCGAACAGGCCGAGCCGAACAGTTCGGGGTGGTGCAGGGCGTAGACCGCCGTGCCGCCGCCGCCCATCGACAGCCCCGCAACGGCGCGGTGCGCCTTGTCGGAGGCGATGCGGTAGCGTTTTTCGACGGCGGGCATGAACTCTTCGAAGAAGAACCGTTCGTAGTCCCAGCCCGGAACGTCGAAATAGCCCATGTGTCTGCCCGTGCGTTTCGGGCCTTCGCCCGAGGCGTCGGGCATGACGACGATCATCGGTCGGGCCATGCCCGCGGCGATGGCTTCGTCGGCGATGCGGCGCAGGTCGCCTTTCTGTGTCCAGTCGGTGTGGCAGCCGCTGGCGCCGTGCAGCAGGTAGAGCACGGGGTAGGACTCCTGCGAGCGGTCGTAGCCGTCGGGCAGGTAGACCGTGCAGCTCTTTTCGGCCCCGAGGACCTCGCTCGGGAAGGTGTAGACTTCGGTGCGGCTCTGCGCTCCGGCCGTCAGGGCCGCGGTGAGCGCAAGCAGGGCGGTAACGAGTGTTTTTTTCATAGTAGTTTCAATTAAACCCCTCCCTGGGGGGGGAGTCGGATTTGGAAACGCTGCCGCAGGCGGCGACGGCAGCCGGCAGCGCGGAACGGGGCATGTGATTGCTCCGGTCGCTTATTCCACGTACAGCACCAGTCCCTTGAGGTATTCGCCTTCGGGATGGTAGATGTTGATCGGGTGGTCGGCGGGCTGGGTCAGCTGGTGCAGGATGCGCACCTTGCGGCCCGCGATGGCGGCGGCGGAAAAGACCGTCGTGCGGAACAGCTCCTTCGTGACGGCCTGCGAGCAGGAGAACGTGAAGAGGATGCCCCCGGGGCGGATCTGCGACAAGGCCCGGGCGTTGAGCCGCTTGTAGCCCTGCATGGCGTTGCCCAGCACCTTGTGGTGCTTGGCGAAGGCCGGCGGGTCGAGGATGATCAGGTCGTATTTGTCGCCGATGTCCTTCAGGTAGTCCACCGCGTCGGCGGCGACCTCCGAGTGGGCCGCGCTGTCGCCGAAGTTGAGCTGCATGTTCTCGGCGGCCAGCGCCACGGCGCGCTCGGAAGAGTCCACCGAGCAGACTTCCCCGGCGCCGCCCGAGAGGGCGTAGACCGAGAACCCGCCCGTGTAGCAGAAGGTGTTGAGCACGGTGCGGCCCTTGGCGTAGCGTTTGACCAGCTGGCGGTTTTCGCGCTGGTCGAGGAAGAAGCCCGTTTTCTGCCCCTTTTCCCAGTTGACGCAGAACCGCTCGCCGTTTTCCAGAACGATGTGCGACGCATGGTCCGAGGTTCCCCACAGGTAGCCGTCGACGGCTCCGAGGGCGGCCTTGAAGGGGAGCGTCTGCGACGATTTGTCGTAGATGGCCGTGAGGCGTGCGCCGTAGACCGTGCGCAGCGCCTCGGCGATCTGCATCCGCGCGTGGTACATGCCTGCCGAGTGGCACTGGATGACGGCGACCGGGCCGTAGATGTCGACGACGAGGCCCGGCAGCGAGTCGCCCTCGCCGTGGACCAGGCGATAACAGGTCGTCGCGGGGTTGTCCGTGAGGTCGAGCGTGCGGCGCACGTCGTAGGCGACGGCGATCCGGAGGTTCCACCACGCCTGGTCGATCGCCTCGCGCTCGAACGTGAGCACGCGCACGGCGATCGACCCCACCTGGTAGTGGCCCAGGGCCATGAATTCGCCCTGCCGGGTGTAGACCTCGACGAGCGCCCCTTCGGCGAAATCGGACTCCTCCTCGGCTTTGATGTGATCAATGGCGCCCGAGAAAATCCACGGGTGGCGGCGCAGAAGCGATTCCTCCTTGCCTTTGCGCAGGTAAATTTGCGGTATCATTTGCGGATCGGTTTTTTCGGTGTGCGGAGCAGCTGTTCGTAAATGCGGGTGCAGACCCATGCGTCGGTCGCGGCGTAGAGCTGCTGTTTGTCCGTGAGGGTCGCGGCTTCCCAGTTGCTCAGCCGCTGGGCTTTCGAGACGCGCCGGCCCAGCACGATGGCCGAGAGTTTGCGCAGGCTCTTCTCCCCGATGCCCCATTGGGGGGCCAGGGCTTGCAGATCGACGAAGCCCCCGTCGCGGAAGTGGCGGATCTGGCGCAGCGAGCGCAGGTCGCCCGCCACGTCGGCGCCGATTTTGAGCACATCGCTGCTTTCGAGCAGTTGCAGGATGGGCTTGGCCAGCGGAATCTTGTTGAGCCGGAACAGGTAGCAGACTGTCGGCGTGGAGAGTTGCAGCAGCGATACGCGGAACGTGACGCCCGGGCGGAACGAGGGGCGCGTCTCGGTGTCGAAGCCGATGACGGGCTGCTCGGCGAGCGTTTTGCAGGCCGCGGCGATGTCGCGTTCGTGTTCGACGATGCGGATCTCCCCCCGGAACTCTACGGCCGGGAGCAGGGCGGTCTGCTCGTTGCTGATTTTATCAATGAAGTTGTTAACTGTGGTCATGCGGTGAAAATTCCCACAAATTTATGCATTTATTTTCAGAAAAGCGGCTCTTCGGCGCGCTATTTTGCCTTGTCCGGGCCGTCGGGACCGCTGAAAAGCGCGATGCGTCCGTCTGCGAAGGTCCGGACCGCCCCTTCCCCGAGCAGTTCGCGCACCGCTTCGGCTAGCCGTTCGGGCGGGCAGGCCAGTTCGGCGGCGAGCCGGTGCGGGTCGGCCGGGGACCGGGCGAGGCGCGCCAGGAGTTTTTCGCGCAGGGCGCTTTCGGAGCCGGGCGCATCGCCTGCCGCTCC
>ERZ506918.764-NODE-764-length-13287-cov-3.857769_pt1 | contig 13287 bp, 8 predicted proteins | sample MGYA00513975_ERZ506918 | MGnify/ENA metagenome assembly ERZ506918 | reverse complement strand
CTGGAGTTCAGACGTGTGCTCTTCCGATCTTCACCACTTCTGCATAAGCAAGCACAAGATGCAAGTCCTTTGCCGTACACAGCAAAATGGACTGCACACAATGACTGATTGCCGCAATGGCAGTCATTGTCGTACCAATGGTTCGAAACACCCGGGTCGGCACCCAACTGAGCACCCCAGCCACCACCGTAAGAAGCAGCAATACCACAAACAGCACTGCATGGGTCCGCAAAATATACGCCGTGTTTCCCTGCAGCAAAGAAGCCTGCTGAAACAGATCAATCAATGTGATCCATTTCTTTTGCTCCTGCTGAAAAAACATGGCTAAGAAGTAAAATGGCACAGTACACAGACTGAGGCAAACAGCCGCAAATTGCAAACCACCTGCCAGCTTGCGCCACTTTTCATCCCGTTTTCGGCTTATTTTCTTTTGGCTCATGGGAATTATTTTTTCTCGGTTTTTTTGCCGTCTGTCCAGTTGAATGCCTTGGAACAGCAAGGAACAAACAACAATTTTGTTGCACCTACGGTGATCACATCATTGGGGGCAATCACCTTAGACTCCAGCACCACGCTATCATTCAGATAAGACAGCTCCTTAGAAGCGCCGGGCTGGATCAAATACACATTCTCCTTAGGCTCATACACCACAATGGCGTGCGCTGTTCTGGACACGGACGGGTCACCCTCCAGCACAACATCCATATCTGAGCCTCGGCCGATAAAATTGCGCCCGGAGGTCAGGCGAAAGTCCTTGCCGATCAGATTGCCCTCAATGCAGACCAGCCAGCCGACTACCGGCTCCAGACCCATATCTTCTTCATAAAAGCCGACCGTCTTTTGAATGTCTGTATCCAGGACCGTAGGCGGCACCGTGTTCTGCGTAGTTGTAGTGGTCACTTCCGTCTCCGGCTGTGTGGGACCAATGTCCGACTGCTCGTTTGCAGGCATCGTTTGGGAAAATCCGGATTGCATATCACTGCAATAGGGACATGCCGGGAACTTGTCCGCGTCATAGTAGTGGTTGTTGTTACATTTGATCAGGTTCATTGTTTTCTCTCCTTACTACTTGATTTTTATTAAAATCACAGAGGTATTGTCTTGCCCTCTGAAATTTTTATCTGTGGCGGCTGCTGTCAACTTAAACGCAGCCAAGTTCATATCTTCTGCCGTCTCCTGCAAAACATCAATCATTTCTTGCCGGGAAAGCAAGCGGTACAAGCCATCGGAACACAGCACAATCACATCGCCTGATTTTAACTGCAACGGTTGCAAATTGATCTCCACCATGCTAAGTTCACGAATGCCGCAATAACTGATTAGCGCCTCTCGCTTTGGGTGGCTCAAGGCCTCCTGCTCAGTGATCTCGCCGCTGCGCACCTTCTCCATTAATCGGGTCAGGTAATTTTGGTCATGTGTCAGCTGCAACATTTTGCCATCGCGAACCAAATAAATTCTAGAGTCGCCGATATTCAAAAAATGCAGTTCCTCGCCGTCTACCGCAGCAGCAATCAAAGTGGCACCGGCTTGCAACGGCGCGCCGTTTTCATCTTTCAGCCCACGCACCAGCGTGTTGATTTTTTCTGCTTCTGCACGAAAAAAATCCAGATAACTGTGGGTACAATGCCGCCACATGATGCGATAATAATCATCAAACAAGGTTTGCGTTGCACAGGCGCTGGCCTGCTCTCCGCCGCGCAAGCCGCCCATACCGTCGCTGAGTACACATAGGAATTTGGGGTGTTCTTCTAACAAAAGTTGCGTATCACAGGGAATGGTCACACTGTCTTGCTGACTTTGACGCCGACCGATCACCGATGAACTGCCCACTAAAACATGGTCATTTTCTACCAGAAGCTCCGTTTTCACATTATAGCCGCCGGTATTCTGTACTGCCATCTGTGTGTCTTCCGGCGTGCTTTCCGTCTCTGCCAAATTCACTGTGCTTTGGATTTGTGTACGCTCTAGATAGGCCTGAGCGAATTCCAAATACGCTTCATTCTTTTTGCGTCGTTCACTGTTTTTCATCGCTTTTTCCGCCTATATTCTGACGATCGTTGCCCATTTTTATGTTGCCACCAGTTGGATAATAATGTGTTCCCGTGCCAGGTACAAAATAGACCCGGGCACAATCTGCTCCGGCTGATTGTAGCGCAAGCGCTTACCATTTTGCATATATGTGCCGTTGGTAGACACATCCGTCACAATAAAGCGCTGCTTTTGCGCATTATATGTAATCAGGCAATGACGCTTGCTGATAATCATATCCGTGGATGGTACCAACGCATTGCAAGCGGCCAAACGACCCACAGACACGGTCTCACCGGGCTTAAACCACACCCGCTGCCCCACATTGGTGCCGGCCACACAGGTTACTATACAGGTCGGCAAGGCAGGTGGATTTGGCGGTGGCTGCGGAATTGTCCGCTCCGTCCAACCGCCACAGACTAATTCATCAATAAATTGCGTACAAGTTTGAGTACGCTTGGCATAATCAATCTCTAACGCATGGCGCACCGCCTGTGCCATAGAGGCAGAGATGGGCAATCCCATTTGGTCCAGCGGCTGCAACTGATCCGCCTGCATTCTGGACAGAGAATCCTGTGGCACCTTGCCGGAAACAATATAATAAAGTGTTGCCGCCAACGCGTACACATCGGTCCAGGTATTTTGGTTGCCATTCTTGGAATACTGCTCCGGAGGGGCAAACCCGGGTTTCAGCAGCACGCTGTTCTCCTGTTCGCTATCTTCCACGCACTTTCTTGCCGCGCCAAAATCAATAAGCTTAATCTCTGTTCCGCCAAACAGAATATAAATATTCTCCGGGCTAATGTCCCGGTGCAAAATATGGCCGGCGTGCACTTGTTGCAGCGCCCGGGCCGCTTTCACAATATAGTTCCCGGCCAAAGCCGGATCCAGGCGCCCGCCGTGGCTCTTGACATACGCTTTCAAATTGCAGCCATCCAGGTATTCCATCACCAAATAGGCAGTGTTATTCTCCTGAAAATGGGTAAAAATCTGCACAATACCTTGCACATTCTCAAACTGATACAAGGTTTTGATCTCATCAATATAGCTGATTTTGCCGCGCTCAAAAATCCTGGCTGCCTTGGTATCGCCGGGGATCGGCACCACCTGACAGCCTGTGCGCTGCGCATAATTTGAGGGCATATACTCTTTAATGGCAACAACACGGTTCTTAAAGGTGTCCAGCGCCTTATAGGTAATGCCAAATCCACCCTGACCCAACACGCGACCGATCATATACTGGTCATTTAAGGAAGTGTATAGCGGCAATGCGTCCGTACTGTGTGCATATTCCCTTGTATCAAAGCTGCAATGACTACACCGTGTGACACCGGGCTGCAATACAGAAAAACAATTTGGACAATACATAGTTATTTCCTTAAAATTCCACTTTAATCGTTGACAAACCGGCTGTAATTGTATAACCGGGCTGCAATTTTTGCTTATCTTTCACCCTTGCGCCATTAACAAATGTGCCGTTTGCCGAGTGCAAATCTGCAATCAAAACAACGCCGTCCTTCACTTCCAGCGCAAAATGCTGCCGGGATAATTTAGGGTCATCAATATACACATCACAAATACTGCTTCGACCAACAAAAGCGCTGCCCTGCACAGCCAACTGCACCGTATGCAGCGGGGCACCCGCCGTTTGAATATGCAGTGTAATATTCATCGTCGCTGGTACAGCCGCGCGTACATGGTGGCGTTCTTCCACCACCTGCACTTCCTGTGTTTCAAAAAGCTCCTTAATGGTCTTTACATTTTTCTTCTTTTTCAGTCCTAAAAGGATCAAATAAAATGCCAACAGCACCAGCAAAACCGCAAGAGCAACAAGCAAATACGGCAACACGCGCAAAAATGGATTTTTGCCCTGCAACTCCAGACCCTTTATAGGCTGTACCGCATTGGCATTTTGACTTAAATCCGTAATACCGGGAAAGGTAAAATCGTATGTACCGGAATAAATCTCCTTGTCCATCCAGACGGTATAGCTGCCATCCGCATTCTTCTCTGCTTTCTTGACAGCCAGTGGCTTGTCTTTGCCGGTGCGGGTAATTTGATACGCTCCGTTTTCCAGCGCCTTAGCATTAACGGGCACAGCCCCATTCAATCCATCCTGCTGATAGCAGATCTGAAAAGCCTGATGATCCGCACTTACACTAATCTCTGCCTGTACCGGCGCCTGGGTTTTTACCGCTGTGTCCAACAGTACAGTCTCTTTATACACCGTACCGCCCACGGTCAATGCCAATTCTCTTGCACGATTATCCACCGCTTGATCCGTCACAAAACAGGCAACCGATGATTGTAAGGTGTGCTTGTATAATTGCTCCAGAACCGGTGTAAAGGACGGTGTTTTTTGATAGTCATAAATTTGAGCTTCTCCACCGGATACCCGGCTGAGCGTGCGCAAGCGTTTATAGGTACTGCTATTCACTGCTCGAGTATTGCACACAGTATAAAGTGGGACCTTGTTGTACTGATACTTGACCTGCACCTCACTCAGATCTATTCCGTTGCTGTAATCCGCACTCACATCGGTGAGTAAAATAAAATGTAGCACCTGGTATTGGTCGCTCAATGCAGACACTTGGTCAAACAGTTGATTCAGCGCCGTGTTCAAATCCGTCGCGTCCTCATCGCCTTTTAAGGCAGCTACGCTCGCCGCGACTTTCTTGGCGCTGTCTGCATCTTTGGCCGTACCCAAGCACTTGGGCAGCCCTGCACCGATGGAATAAACACCGATCTGATGGTCGGCACTCGCCTGCTTTAACAGCGCCTGCACACCGGTTTTCAGTTGATCAAAGGACCCCCGCGGGCAAATGTTGTCCTGGGTCATAGAGGCGGAATTATCCAGTAAAACACAGGTCAGTGTTTTTTGATTATCCGTACGGTCCAAACTGTACAGAGTCATTTCAGCATTGCCCAATTTGCCCTGCACTTCCGCAGCATATACATCCTGGGATTTGATCTCCACTTGCAAATACGGCACATTGCTGCGCACCATTCCGATCTGATCCGTAGCATTCAAATTCTCCGCAAAAGCAGTAGTCGGAAGAAATAACATCGCCGTGCAAAGCAAAGCGGACAATACGGCAGCGCCGATTCCCTTACCTATTCTCATCTGCTTGCCAACCTCTTTCCTGCTTGCAATAGGGCACAAACACATAGCACCCGCTGCCAAAGCGGATTGTGTCATTTTCTTTCAATTCCATGGCTTTTTGCACCGGCGAATTATTTACAAAAACGGAACCGTTTTCGTTCTTGATATAGAAGTGATCCGAGCGCCGATCATAGGTCACAGACAAATGCTTTTGCCTGCACAACCGGGGATCATCCGTAATGGCAATATCCATCATTCTGTCCCGGCCAATGAAATTTCGATTCATGTGCAGCTCAAAGCTCCTGCCCCGTACCGTGCCGGAAACACACACCAGCCAACCGGTAACCGGGTCAAAATCCTGTTCCTGGAAATAAAGGCCAATCGTCTTTTCTTCGCTGCGCACAGCATCACCATAAGCCTCCGTTTTCATCTCGTCCGCCATGGCATTGCCCTGGGCATTACAGTATGGACAGACCGCAAACCGCGTGTCATCATAATACCGGCTACAAACTGCGCATTGACAGATCGCCATTTTCTCACCTGCTTTGCAACCTGTACACAGCGCCGATGGCACCGTGTACAGGTATTTTAAGATCAGTTCAATTTTTCGGCATCCGCCGCATCCATTTTCTTTCTTTTTTTGGATAGAATCGGCAGAATAATCACCGCCAGCAACACCAAACCGATCGCCACAAAGATCACCACGGAGATCGCCAGGTTGTTGCGGATCAAAGCGGCAAAGGCATTGGCACTAAAACCTTTGTCCACATAAATATCTTTCAGCACGATTTTGCCGTCCTTTTCTTCCAGCCAGTTATTTTTGTTGCCGGTGGTGCCGGAAACGAACAATTCCTGCTTATTGTAGTCGTTGGCAGTGGAGCACTTGTTCCCGGCCAAATCCGTGATCTCAAAGGTCAAATCGCTCTTGCCATTCTCCAGCTGAACCTGAACCACAGCAATACCGTTTTCTACCGTCCAACCATTGGGGTGCTTTTTGTCCTGCGCGTGATCCCAAACCAGCGGATCCAGTGCCTGACCGTCCCGGGTCATGTGGATAACAATACTGGCCAAATTGCTCTCTGACACAGAGAAAGTAACCGTCTGCACCTTTGTATTGGAATAAAGGTGTTTTTCCAATCCGGTAATGCGCACATAAGGATTGGTATTATCAATAGTGAACTGGATATTTAAGCGATGCAAGTCCTTATTCTCAGAACTGTTGTTGACCACTGTATTTTTGCCGTCCAACTTGGTTGTGGACTTAATGTACAGTGCATACTTGCCCTCAGCCAAAATGTCCTTGCTGCTGATGGTATAGGTATTCACATACCACTCGCCTGCATGGTGCTGGCCCTTCTCCATCGTGACCAAACCGTCCTTCTTCTTACCATTGATATTGATGTAATACTCCGGACTTTGAATTTCCGTAGGAGAATACTCCGTCACCACCAGACTCTGCTTGGCAACAGCCGTCTTATTGGCATAACCGTTATTCAGTGCAGCCAAATCATCGCTGACTACATAGACAGCGCCTTTTTCATTCTTGGTAAACACCTTGCGTTGCACCTGCGACTGATTACCGGCCATATCCACGCACTGTGCGGTAACAATGTAATAACCATCCTGCTCCACAGCCGTGTAAGTTACTGTGTTTTGCAGCTGGTGGTCCGCCGTCAGCTGCCCACTGTTCTTGGCAGAGACTTTCACCGTGCGTTTAGCCCTCTTGGACTGACTGTCAAAGCAGGTGCCCACCGCGCTGGAGGTAATGGTAGAGGCGTTATTGTCTGCCTCTTTGACCACAATCGTCGGCACTTTCTTGTAAGCCGTATTGGTGGTAATACCGCCAATAGTCAGTTGCGGTGCCGTCTTGTCAATGGTAAAGTCCTGCGCAGCCGCACCGGAGAAGTCACCGGCCACTGTTTTATAGCTGTTGCCGGCCTTATCCGTGGTCTTAAAGTTCAGTACATAATCGCCATCTGCCACAAAGGTAACGGTCGCTGTCCAACGGTCTGTGCCGTTCTCCTGACGAAACGCAGATACACTGGGTACTGCAATTCCCTTACCGTTTAAGGTGGCCTTTAACTGATTTTCAAAAGCCTTGGCATTAAAGTTGTGTTCCGTTACGGTAACGGTCGCCGTGCGGGTAGCGTTAAAGTATTTTTTATTCTTTACCCGATCATTCAGGTTCAAGGCCACATGAATTTTCGGTGCAGTCTTGTCAATGGTAAAGCGGGTTTTGTTGCTACCGCTTACCGCATCCCGGTTGCCGGCTACATTGTACTTACCATAAGTTACAGCCGTGTTGGCATGACCTACATTATCGGTGCACTTTAAGGTCTTGATTCGATAATTACCGTCGCCGGTAAAATCCACCTTAATCCGATACTGTCGGTTGTCTCCGTTCCCACTGCCTTTCTGAAGCAGGGTTTTGCCGGTGATCTTAAAGCCTTCGCGATAGGCCTTTGTATCTTTCTTATCAAAAGTTCTGGCGCTGTCCAGGCACTTTTCAATCAACAGTGCCACCTGCTCGGTACGAATATTGCGCTCTGTAATGGTAATATGTGCTGTACGCGTCTTGCTATAGTAACTACCGGACTGCGGTGCCACGGCAGAAGTGTACTCCACCTGAATCTGCGGTGCAGTTTTATCAATACCAAAGGCCACATAATCATAAGATGTGTTTCCGGCATTGTCCGTCAGCTCCACGATCAGCAAAATATCATTGTAGTTGGCATCTACGGTAACGGTGCTAGTCAGTTCTGTGGCCAGGTTAGCATCCCGGCCGGTGATCTTGGCATCATCCACACGCCACAACTCTTTGGCATGCCGGGTCTCATTGCCGGTACTACTTTCCAAGTTTTCTGCTTGCAAGGCAGCCTGCGCGTATGCTTTACCGTAAGGTGTGTTCACCTCCAGCGTATTCACCGAGGTCTTGCCGCCCTCTATCAAAGTGTATTTTACAGTGCGGATACCAGACTGGGCGTCCTTAACCGTGACGGTAAACTTGGCGTTGGTGTCATAAAGCGGTACATTCTTCGTTGCATCGTAGCTCAGTTTTTTGTCTTGCTGAGGTGCATTTTGTCCACCGGCTTTGTACGCTTTTTTGTTATTCTGCGTACCGGCCGGCTGATTCTTCCGGGCAATCACAATGGAAGAATCCTGATGCTGCTGGGCGTTCTCTACGATCGTACCGTCCGGGTGCACATAGCCCTGGTCATTTGCCTCGTTGCTGTCTGCAAAATATTTACAGCCGCTCCATTTTCCAACTTCCCGTGTGCCGGGGAAGTTGCCGGCATTGTCCGTTGCGTAGGCATAGATCTGGCCCTTAAAGCCTGCCTGCACCGCCACGGTAACAGAGCTATCGTCCACGGGGATTGCCTCTACCTCATCGAATTTTTGATTGAAGGGCACCAGTTTATAGGTAATGGACTTGACGCCGGATGCCGTTGCCTCCTGTTTATCTGTATTGTACGGATCCGACGCAGAGATCACCACATCGGTATCCTTGTTAAAGAAGAAGCCGTAATCGCTAACAGTCACTTTCTTACAAGCGTTCCCACTGGGAATTGCGAACTGGACCGTGGGCGCAGTTTGGTCAAAATTCAAGGTAAAAGAGACTTTGGACGCATTGCCTGCGTTGTCCCAGGCTTCCACTGTGTAAGTGAGTTCACCGTCTTTCCAATCTTTGATCTTTACTTTATTAACAGTATAAGTATCTTCCGCCTTATCAGCCTGGGCCACAGCATGCAGCTCAATTATGCCGGTTTCCAGCTTTTTCCCTTCGCTGTTATATCGCTGACCATCTACGACCATCGAGTTGCTTTCGATGGTGCTGTTCACGGTGGTACCATTCACCGTTACACGCACACCGGCCACACCGGAGATCTCGCCGCTTTTTGTTTGATCAGATACACGGAAAGAAACGGTATAGTCGTTCTTAAAGACAGTCGTGCCGGGAGAAGCAGGAACCGCATTTTTTGCATTTAGCTCTACATTTTTTAGCTCTGCATTCTGCCCCGACGCCAAAATCTGCGGTGCGTTATTCTCTAATACAAAATTACAATCCCCAAATTTTTCCGGATCGTCTGTCAGATCATTCAAATTGGAATTGGCTGTTGTCACCTGGATTTCTTTCGTTTGATTTCCTAACTGATCTTGCAGTTGCACATATAAGGAACCCTTAAAGTTTTCCAGTTCGTTGGCAGGAATCGTTGCAATAAACTCGGCGGATACGGCCTTACCCACTTCGCCGCTTTTTGTTACTTTTGCCGGAATGGTGGTTACCACCTGGTTGTTTGTGTCCTTACTTGGGTCCTTAAAAATCAAGGACTGCACTTTCTTATCTGAAAAACCGCTGGCATTGTTAGATTCATCCACACCATCTGTGGCGTGCACCGTAATCTCCAGTTCTTCGTTAAAGAAGCGGCCAAAGGACAACTTGTTCAGGAATTTTGCAAACGGGCCAACGTTTTTTTGATTAAATTCGACTGAATTTAATTCGGGCGCTTTGCTGTCATAATGCGTTGCTGCAAGGGAAGACGCCTCTGATATATTGCCGAGATGATCTACATCGCCGGTATTATCCATAGCATAAAATTTATGCTCTTTTTTATCTTCAATCGTAAACTGATTTGCAGTTTTGCTATCCGTTATATACTGCCAATCGCCGTCATCCATCTTATAAGCAACAACCGGGAATTCCACCTGTGCATTATTGGTATTTCCCTTTGCCTCTACCGTAGCGATAATCGGTTCATTGGTCCAAAGTTCTTTCCCGTCTGCACCCACATTTGAGAGCGTTACATTTGTAACAGTCGGCGGTGTGGAATTAAAATTCTTGATCTGAATTTTCTTTTCAGCCACATTTTCCGGTTTCGCATTGTCACGCACATATACGGTATGTATTTTATCGTCCTGGATATCAAAGGAATTTTCCTTTTGCCAATCGCCATTATCCAACTTATATGCCCCGGATTTGTTCAGACCGGACTGCACATCATTGGCGGTTACCGTAACCGTAACCGCCTGATTTGTAGGCTTATCCGTGCTCTGCTGCACATCATTGATTGTTGGCGCCGTGGTGTCATAATTAGGCATATAGGATAAAACAGCAGACTCGTTCTCAGCCTGGTCTTTCACGCGAAAATCGTACGATTTTCCACCTTTCAGTTCAAAGTCACCGGAAGTCTGCCATGTTTCACCGCCATTGCAGCTAAAAGCCTTTATACCGGAACCACCCGCATTATCAGTAGCGTCAATATGGTATGTGTATGTGATTTTGTCGCTGATAGGAGTGCCCTGCTTCAAGGCCAAGTTTCCAAGCTTAACCTGCACCTTCTGAATCACAGGTGCAATGTTATCGTATTTGTCCGCTTTTGCCTGCTGCTTTGCTTCATTGCCAACAGCGTCCCGTACATAAAAGTTGTGTTCTTTGTTATCCTGGATCACAAATGTGCCGGACTCCTGCCACTGGCCTTCGTCCATCTTAAAGGCTTTCTCTGCCAGGCCGGATTCGCTGTCCTTACCGGTAACGGTTACCTTTACTTTACCGTTTGTCCACTGTTCGCCCTCATTCGGCGGGTCCAGCACCACACCGATTTCAGGCGCGGTTGCGTCCACATACTGCACCTCTACGGTCTCACCTGTGGACACATTACCCACAGCGTCTTTTGCATAAAAGGTATAAGTCCCATTTGCTTTCACCCGGAATTCAGGCGCTTTTTGCCACTGGCCGTTATCCATCCGATAGGCAACTGCACCATAGCCGTTACCATCATCTGCCTGCACCGTCAGTGTGACCGGAGCTTTTCCCCATGCGGTGGGATTGCCGCTTACAGTCACCCTTGGCGCCTGGGCATCCAGCTGCACAGACGGCTCTGTGCCGGTCACAGTACCGTCCGGGTCACACAACACACCTACCCAAGCGGATTGATCGGCTAACCAAGTACCAAAGTCAATGACACCGTCACTGATCTGCACATCGTCTGCCGGATCTACCGCGCCATCCACATAAATGGCCGGCTCCTCTGCGCTTTCCGCTGTGTAAGCGACCTTGCTGCCGGTTACTTCCAAAGCTTCCGCACCGAAGAAGTACACCTTCTTGCCCTGCACCTCCACGACCATACAGTCTTTGGTGGCAGCCATAGCAGAGGTCACCAGGCCCAAAGGCAAAGCCGTCAACAACATTAGCACTGCTAGCAGACAGGCCAATCCCTTTTTAGAAGTCATTTTTACTTGCAAGATTTTTGCTTTCATCATTCTTTCCCCATTTCTAATTTATGTTTTATATAAAGTCACTCAATGATCTCTTTAGAGTACGCATAGCGCAGGCTCTTCATGATCTGAAAATCCGCCTGTGCATCTGCTTGCAGCAATGTGGTCTGGCCGGAGTGTTCCGCAGGTGTTTTCACTGCTGCATTTTGATCAAGTGGCATTGTGTTACCGCTATGGTCACCGGCAGGTGATGCTGCACTACCGGTAGGCACTGTACGGGGTTGCACCTGCCTGGGCTGCACCGCAGGCCCACTGGGAGTTGCCGGAGCAGGAGCGGCTGTATGTTTGTGGTGCCGGAGCCGCTCTTGATACCCACGATCCAGCAGGGCGTCGTACACCTGGGCCATATTCTTCTTGAAGAACACAAAAACGGCCGTAATTGCTAAAATCACGCCAAGCACCATAAAAGAGATAGAAAGTCCGATCATTGCACTGTACATAAATACTACCTCCTTATGTATTTTCCTTAAAATTCTGCTTGGCTTTTTGCGAGATGCTATCATCAAAGAAGCATTGCAGCGCTGCCGCTCGCTTGGGCAGAAAATAGGCTTTGTTGTCGATCAGACAATTTGCCTGGCTTTTCACCATAAAATCATATATGCCCTGGCACTCTGCGTCACTGGTATTGGCGCTGTTATAAAGTGCATCATACGCGGCCAGCTGATCCTTGTTCTCTTCCAAAAAGCTGCGAATGGTTTGCAGATTTTTCATCACCTCGTCCAGATTTTTCGCTGCGCCGTTGGCGTCCGGGTCGTTGCTGTAATTGGCGGCAGCCTGATAAATCTGGGCGTAATACAATTTAATTGTTGCAATACTCGCCGGTATATCCACAGATCCTAGGCCATTTTTAATATCAAAAGGCTGATTGGGTAAAATGCGAATGCTGTCCGGATCTGTACTGGCAAAGGAACGGTAATATTTGCAGGCATTATCCAGCGCATCTTTCTTATCCAAGTTGCTATTCAGTTCCACACGCAGGGCAATTTCAAAGCCGACCGCATTACGATCCTCCGTGTCCTTGATTTGTGTATATTGCCCAATATAGTCCGGTAAAGTTGCCAACTGGTTTGCGCTGGCACTCTCTACATAGCCCTGATAAGCGTCTGCCCGGGTAGGGTCAATAGCAATGCACTCCTCATACTTGCCGCTGCTTAATTTGTCCTGATAATCGTGATTGCGTACCACAAACGAAAGCGGCATCAAAATCGCACCGATCATAAAAAAGGAAATCGCCGCAGCAATCAATCCGCGAAAGGCATTGAGTTTGCGTTGTCGAATGCGAATGACAGCCTCGTCCCGATCATGATAATGCTGAAGCGCATACTTAAAATCCGCCGCCGATTGATACCGATTGGCCGGGTTTTGCGCCGTAGCTTTATTCAGCACTTTAATCAGACCGTCTGTTACCGCCGGGTTCTGCTTGCGAATATCGTCGTAAAATTCCACATCATACGGTGTTTTTCCCATCAGCAAGGAACGCAGCGTGATGCCCAGCGAATACACATCTGTGCGCGCATCCGACTGCACCTTAGCATCAAATTGTTCCGGCGCCGCATACCCGCGCGTACCCACATTGGTGGTATCGCCCACATTCTGCGGCTTGTATTTCTTTGCTATCCCAAAATCCAGCAGTTTGATCTGCTGTCTGTCCGGCAACAACTGCACATTGGCCGGCTTCATATCTCGGTAAATGATTTTTGGGGACTGGGTATGCAAATACTCCAGTACATCGCAAAGCTGGGAGCCCCAAAGCACCACATCTTCCGGTGTGGAAGGACCGTGCTTCACTTCTTCTGCCAGGGATTTGCCTTCTACAAAATCCTCAATAATGTAGATCGTATCGTTTTGATCCACAATGTCCACAATGCGCGCAATATTGGGGT
>ERZ506918.757-NODE-757-length-13340-cov-9.353933_pt1 | contig 13340 bp, 8 predicted proteins | sample MGYA00513975_ERZ506918 | MGnify/ENA metagenome assembly ERZ506918 | reverse complement strand
AGGCGAACACCCCTTCTGCCTCTACGGCGGCATTCAGTCGCTCCAAGTACATATAGAGGTTCCCGGAACGATCCATCCTATATTCCGGTGCAGAGCCAATCTGATGCTGCCCCATATAAAGCCGCGTTTCTTCCGGCAGGGGCATCAACAACTTACACGTGGCTGCCCGCGATGGTTTTTCCACCATCGGAGCAAAGAGGCTGCTTTGCTCTCCAAACATGGAGCCGCGTGCGTGTACGCGCTCCTTATACGGGAAGTGACAGGTGTTTTGCCAAAACATAGCGGTTAGCCTGCGGACATTCTCGCACATGGCATAGGTATCGATCATCTCATGGGGACGGTGTTCATTGAAATAACCTGCGCTGATATTGACAGCCGCAGTTTTCAAGTGCGGTGCGACCACAGAGATGTCGCTGAACGAGCCGGAGTTCTCCTTGAAACCGAAGCTGCAAACGAACTCCATGAAGTCAGGATTATCGCAGTGATAGAATACGGTGTCATTCCTGCCGCGCCGATCCAATTCAGCGATATAGTTGACCTCCGGACGCAGCTTGCTGTTGGTAAATTTCCTTGCACCCACACCGCCGAGCTCCTCGTCTTCGCAAAACAAGATATGACAATGGCACTCGCGCATCAGCATCAGGATCATATACACACCGGCACGGTCATCACCGCCGATCCCGTAGGGCGACATCAGGTAGCGTCCATCCTCGGAGCAGCAGATGATATCCGGCCGATGGGTATGAACCGTGTCCAGATGGGCAACCAGCAACACGGGGACAGTGCCTTCTGCATAAAGAAATCCGCTTTTACAGACGGGTTCATAGTCGTGCGCGCGCAGCTGCTGCACAAGATGCTCTTTCAGCTCGCGCTGGGTCATCTTCAAGATGCTTTCAAAATGGGATATACTCATTCCCATAGCTTCGCAAATATTCATTATGCTCCTCCTCACGCCACCGCCACGGCAGCTTTTTCACAAAGCGTATGACCCATAGCACGACAGGCGGAGGCCATGCTGCACGATGCGCAACCGGAGGTCAACTGCTGGTAGCAGTCCTGACAGACCTCCACCAAGGTGCCGCGCCGGTTATAAGCTGGATACATAGTGCCTAAAGTGGGGCGGCCGCAGGCGGCGCAAATATGCAGGCACGTCTTGCAGTAAAAACCATCTTCAAGATAGATTCCTTGACCACGCGCTACCGTCTGCCCGCATTTACGGCAGACGGCCACCTCTTTGCAAGAACACTTGATGGCACCATTGCTCCGCAGCTCATTACCGCAGCAGACACACTTGGCCGCAGCTCCGATGGTCAACTCCGTGTCCTTTCTATGTCCCTGCAGAACCGAGAGATTACCGTGATAATTATAGTCCGGATAATGTAAGCTGCCTCGGTAAGTCGAGAGATGGGCGTTCAAGTCAGGACGTTTTGTTTTCAGATACCAGAGATTTGGTTCCGTCAGGCATCGGGAAATAGCCTGCTGCACCAGATGGCGGAACAGCTTGGACACTTCCAGCGCGTTTCCTGTATCGGCAGGATAAAGCCGGGACTGGAACAGGGTGCCGTTTTCATAGAAAAACATCTGCCGGTATCGGCGTATGGCTTTGCGGTATTCCCCAGAAACGTCGGCATCTACGGCATAAAATACCATGCTGACTCTATCGTTCATATAGGAAAGACAACCCGCCTGGTACCCTCCGTCGCTAAGGCGATGGCAGGACACCCATGTGTTGGATTTGCTGGACATCTCCAAAAAGTCACAGGGATGTACGGAGAGAACTCCGATCTCCTGCATGGTCAACGGGTTCAGAGCGTCGGCAAGCTGTGCAAAAACGGCGTTGTACCGGGTGTGCCTATCGACGCCGTATTTCTTGCAAAGTTTTCCAATAATGCGGCTGGCTTTCTGATCTTTAGCACAGCGTATCCCGCCGCGCTGGCGTAGGATCTCCAGATTTTCTTCAGAAACGGTGCAGCTATAGCCTGACACGGCCGCATGCAGTGCTGTGCGGAAATCCTCCAGATGCTCACCGCTGAGCATCTCAGAGGCGATGTCCAGCAGCGTGAAGGCCGTTTCATCTACCATATCAGGATGAATAGAGAGGGCCTGATTACAGTCGAAGATGATAGCCTGTTCATCCTCGTTCCAATTGGGATGACGCCGCAGCAGTGAAAGCAGATCCGCTTTCGCTGTCTGCCAGGCTGTCAGATTAGCCATAACACCCTCCTCCGAAAAACTCTTTTCGTATTTGTACATAACCTCATAAAACTCGTTTTTCAGCTCTGTGAGCTCTTTCACTTCATTCACACCTTTCTTGCATTTTAGAGTGGAGGGGTAGAGAGCACTGCGCTCTCTACCCCTTTTGCGACTAACGCCTGCACCTCATTCTCCGATCATCTGGAAAAACTCGCCCGGCGACAGTACACGGATGCCCAAGGCACGTGCCTTATCCAGCTTACTGCCGGCGTTTTCACCACAGATCAGATAGTCGGTCTTTTTTGTTACAGAACTGCCGGCCACAGCACCCAACGATTCGATCTTCGCGTTGATGCCGCTGCGGGTATAGGGTTCGACCTTTCCGGTCACAACCATCGTGCAGCCCACGAACGGGTTGTCCTCCATTGAGTGCGTTTCGGTAGTTACTGTTTGGATCGTCACCATTTCTTGTAATTCCTCCCAAAGAATACGATTCTCTTCTTGTGCAAACCATTGATGAATGTTTTGGTGCAGTGTTTCTCCAAAATCGGGAAGCTGTGAGAAATCGAAATCATTATCCACGGCTTCTTCGAAAACGGAAGGCGAGCTGCCAAACTGCTTCGCCAGCACTTTGCTGGCGTGATTACCTATCATCGGGATGTCCATGGCAATCAGGTACCTCTCAAATGTGGTATTTCTGCTGCGCTGTATGGCGTCCCACAGATTATCCCACGATTTCTTGCCAAATCCGTCCATGCAGATGATCTCCTGCATATAGTGATCCAGGCGATAGACGTCTGTGAAACTGTGTAGCCAGCCGCGAGCAATCAAACGCTCCAGTGTGGCCTCGGATAAGCCCTCAATATCCATAGCTTTTTTACTGGCAAAATGCACGAACCGCCGAAGCTTTCGCATGGCGCAGTCTGGGTTATCACAGAAGAGTGCCTTTTTTCCACCATCTGTAATATGAAACCGCGTTTCTGCGCCGCAGCAGGGGCAGTGCTTCGGCGTTACAGCATCCAGATCAAAATGCCCACGCTCCAGATTCTCCTCAATATGAGGAATGATCATGTTTCGCTTGGACACCAACACACGGCAGCCGGGCATCAGCTCAAGACTCTCAATGAAAGATAAGTTGTGCAGGCTGGCACGCGATACGGTGCATCCATCGATCACTACGCTGTCGAGTACCGCCACCGGCGCGATCTCGCCGGTGCGCGAAGGTGTCCATTCGATATCCCGCAGGACGCTTTCGTATAACTCGTCCTCAAATTTGAAGGCGAGTCCATCCTTGAAGTGGTGACCGGTGCGCCCGCAGGTCCTGGAGTAGTCCACCTCATCGTAGGTCAGGACAAGACCATCGATGGGGAGATCGCTCTTTTCTGCGGCCTCGCGCATTTGGGCTATGAGCTGTTCATATTGTGCCTTGTCGCCATTCTGCAACTGTACGGCATGAATGACGCCGAACCCAAACTCAGTGAGTTTCAGAAGCCGCGCATGTTTTCCGTTTGCCCAGTCCGTGTACTCCTCGAATCCCTCCAAAACCGAGAAGGGAAGAAATGACACATGGCGCTGGGCGCAGATCGCTGCGTCAAAAGCCCTTATGGACCCGGCTGCCAGATTGCGGCTGTTCTTATACGGATTGCCTGCGCTGTCCGTGATGGATTTCAGACTCTCAAAATCGCTGTTGTGGATGAAGCTCTCGCCGACGACCACCAATCGATCTTCATAGGGGATGCGTTCGGGAATGCCGGAGATCGCCTTTGCGTTGTGTGTGATATTCTCGCCGATATACCCATCTCCGCGCGTTGAGAGGCGGATAAGCTGACCGTTTTCATAGATCAACTCTGTGGTCAGGCCATCCAGCTTCAGTGACAGATCAACTGTACGCCCTGCCTGAAATGCGATCAGATCCTCAATGCTCTTGGTCTTATCCAGCGATAGCAGGGGAATGTCGTGTGCGACCTTTGGTAATGCTGACACGACAGGATACCCAACCGTCTGTGTGGGCGAATTCGCCATGCAGACACCGGTATGCTCCTCCAACGCCAGTAATTCATCGTACATATAGTCGTACACATCATCTGCTACACTGGGGGCATTGAGGTTGTAGTATTCGTGCCGGTATTGGTTGAGTTGTGCGACCAGCTTTCTCATAGTGCTCATTTCTACTGCGTTAGCCATTATGTTCATTCCTTTCGTTGGTACTATCACCGAAATTCAGCTTTCGGATCATGGCAAGAATAGCGTTATCGTCATTCCACGGTGCAGACCATGGCTGCGGGGAAATGGTGTCATAACGCACGAAGACTTGGCCCTCCGAAATTTGCAAGGATACATCTGCGCGTTTTGCGCAGACGATGGCAAGATTCCCTAATTGTTTCATACTGTCCAACTCCTTTTTTAAGCTGCGGCCTTATCGGAGGCATACAGCACCCGCTGTTTCCATTGTTCAATAAATGCCGTGATCTGAGCCGGAGGCTCCTCGTTGTCAAAGCCTCGTGCCTGCGTAACCTGACCATCCTTTACCTCTACGGTACAAAGTGATTTGTCCGGCTCGTCAACACTCCTCACAAAGAGAATGACGCTCTTTTTTTCGGCAACATTTTTAACATAGAGTCTCACACAGTGATGAAGCGCCGCACCTTCATCCACGATCTCTTTTGCGGAATGCGGAGGGATCATCATGAGTTCTTTGCTCTGATACTGATACCGCTTCTGCCATTCGTCAAAGCTGCCTGCGATAGCTTTTTCGTGCTCTGCCGTGCGTTTGTCCTTCAGTGTCTTTGCTACACTGTCATGGGCAGCCTTCAGCTCGCGCGGAAACAATATGAAGCTATTTTTCACGTCATATTGCAGTTCCTTGCACATACAAAGATAGTCATGGTAGTCGGTGATCAGCGTGTTCATCTTGTAATAGTCTACACGCTTCAAAGCCGCTTCATCTTCCGGAGCAAACTGCTGCTCCACATAACGCTGCAGTTTATGCACACTCATGTGAGCAAGCAACTCTTTCGCCGCGTCGGCATTGCTGATCTTGCTGGCAATAAACCACTTTATTTGTTCCGTGCTCGGTTTGTGATCTGCTTGGAGCAGCTGACGAATCAGATGTAATTGGTCGATTGAAGGATTCAACTCCCGTAAGAGTGGAAAATAAGGCCGATCAATACCTAATATGGCCCGCATGTTCTCACCGTTGAAATTGATGGCTTGAAGTGCGGAGTAACTATAACCTCCATATATGATGCCACTCACCAAGCGGTAAAGCTTCATCTTGATCAAATGCTCAATCTTGGGCCGTTTTATATATGCACTCAAGAATGTTGCCACTCCCGAAAACGAAGCGATGCCGGAAAATGCCTCCAGCTGTGAATAGGCCCACGGCGTATCCTTCAGCGTATCAGATAAGTTGCGTTGATATAAGACCCCACTCATATCTGCCCTAAAATTATATTTCCACCGGTCGAATACCGGGCGGTATCCATTGCACCACGGAGTCAAATCGTATCCAGCCTTATAATGATAGTAGTAGGCATCAACGCTGCACTGTCCGCTCGATGAAAGGGTAATAAACTGCCGTGCATTTTCCCAGATCTCAAAATGGTTTGGGATGTCTGAGTCAGCAAACGAACGGTACACCTTTATGATCCGCAGTACCAGTCCGTTACCCTCCGCCTTTTGCAACACTTGAACCGTCGCACGGTCAAAAATACGTCCACGCCTTCCTCTGCACTTGAATGTGATCTCCTTTTTGCAGCGAGGGCAGGTGCCGGAAGCATTGTGCTTGGCTGCCGCGATACTGACCTCGTGCCGGCACGCGGTACAGAAAGCGCGTTCTGGCCCTTTCCGCTGGTAATCATAGAAGATATACTGCGGCATGACTTCGCGGTGGATGAAACCTTTCAGGTCTCGGGGCAGCACTGGCACATATTTCATCCGTTCTATGATCGCACGCTGTTTCTTCCACTTGCGTTCTAACTCCTTGCGGTATGAAATCAGCCGTTGCAGATAACCTAACATTGAAATAGCGCCGCGCTCACATTTACAAAAGCGAGCTACGCGAGATTCGTCCTGCTGCCGGTAGAAAGCACACTTACTGTCAAAGCCCCATATTCGATCCAAGGAACCCAATGTTGAGCATTGCCATGTGGCCTTCGCATCCTCTCTAAATGAAAGTGTGGCGAAATCATCCCGGCTGTGGAACATGACCCAACGGGGTTTGATACTGCCCGCCAGAATGCTCTCCCTCTGATAGATATAGAGCACCAGGATACGCTGCCCGGCAATATTCCGCACTGCCGTGCGGATAATATGGGGGCAGCTCTCTACATGAAGTACGCCTTCATTCAGATTGAATTCCAGTTCCGGCATGGCAAACTTGCGGCAGGCGCGCTTGTCTATTTTACGCGTCATGCGCTCACCCCCAGGCTATCGAAAGAGATCTGTTCGTCCAAGGGTGCAGCTTCCGTTGGCGTGTCGGCTGGTTTTTCCTCCGCTTTGGCGGCGGGCTTCTCCGCTTTTTTCTTCTCCGCCTTTTTCGTCGTGTTGCTCCTGCCGCCGTAATACGGTTTAGGAACAAACTTTTCTTCTTGTCCGCGATCCTCCTTTGCGTTCATATCTTTGAAGTATTCCTCCGCCCACTGGTAGCAAAGCCCGTCCGGCACATCGGTGCCATAGCCTTCAGCTGAGGGCTTAACGTCATTGTCCTCCATCTCCTGCTTGGCAAACTCAAATGCTCTGCGGTTGATATAACGGAAGCAGTTGACCATGTTCTTGCGGGGGTGCATGACGTTCCGGGCAAAGGCCACATCCTCAAGGCAAAGCGTCTGGATATACTCGGTGACGCACTGCTTCATGTTGCGGCGTGTCAGTCGTTCGGAATCGTCGCCCACACGCTTCATAGAGGCGGCCATCACTTCGTCATCGCTCATCGCTACCGCGTTTTCCCATGCGGCCTGTTCAGCTTCCTCCTTGGCTCGCTGCCTGGCCTCCCACTCGGCTTTCCGCTTGGCCTCAGCCTGCTCATGCTCCTGCCGCTTACGATCCTCTTCCGCCTTTTTATCTGCTTTCAGATTGGAAGGTGAAGGGGAATCATCTGCGTTTTGCTGCATCTGGGAGAGCAGAGCCTTCGCCTGCTCCTCCTCAGCCTGCTGCCGGTCGTCTGCCCGTCTGGACGCCAACTCTGCGGCATCCTGTATCGTCGGGCTTCGATCCTGTACATTATCCCGCAAGTCTGCGGCCATCTCTGAATATACTCCCATAAGGCTCCTCCATTTCAAAATAAAACGGCATTGGGCGGGTGATAGAAACACCTGCCCGATGCCGTTCGTTTATGGTGGAACAGCTCAGTGCCGTTCCCGCTTATCTTTTGCCAGCTTTGGCGAGAACTTTACCGGCAGGAATTTATCATTTCCATCACAGTAAAAGTATCTGCGCCCGTTTTCGTCAAAGAATTCGATCACCGTGGAGGGTGAAACGCTGCGTCCATGATAGTCCGCAGGCAGCTCGCCGCTGTATCGCGCCGCCACCAGTTTCAGGCGGATGGCGTCGTCCTGCTGCACTTCACACACCAGAGTTCCTTCATAGACCAGCGCGTACTCCGAGGCAGGCGGCTGTTCATAGCCGGCCTTCTGCAAAGCCCTGATCCCGCCAAAGGCGAAATCCGCGGCCTTGCCCTCAGATACATCCGGCTGGTAGATACGGAAACACTGCTGCGCTCGCAGGGATAAAAGATACTGCTCCAGTGCCGCGTCACCATCCCGCAAAAAGTGGGCGTACTCCTGCTCACTCAGACCCAGGTGATCGTGGAGCGTACTGCTGCCGGTGTTCCTCTCGTGCCATGCGGCGATCTCCTCACTGATAGCGTCAAAGGAACAGCGCCCGCAGACAAACCGCGTTCTGAAATTTATCTGAGAAACATCTCTTTGCTCTTTTTTCTGCCGCATGGCAAGCTGCCAGTCATCAATGCCTTTATAATTCGGATCCCACGTCAGACGGCGGCACTCCAACCCATGGCTGCGTGCCATGAGATAGATTTTCGACGCGCCCTTGCTGACAGCGGCGTTGTGATACTTGTCCATATCCTCGGCCTCAATGATGACCTCTGTGCCATTGGCAGATAGCAGCGCAAACAGCATATCCAGCTTGTTGACGTTGTTGGCGCCTGCCGTAGCCGCAAAGGAGCGATCCATCAGAAAGTGGGCCACGTCCGCTTTCAACAGCCCTTCCGTCACATAGACAACCCGCGCAAAGGGATCGCCCACGAAATGGACAGGACTGCCGGAGGATACTCCGCGTTTCTTGGAAGCGGAGGATAGCCACAGGTACTTTGTCCCGCTCTTGTCAGGGTCGCTCTCCTGCTCTCGGATAGGCGTATCCAACCGGATCTGTGCGCCGCGTATCATCCCATCAATACCTTTGGCGGGGATGATGATCCCTGCCGTGACGGAATTGAAGTTGACCGTCCATTTGTCATCCTTACCTACATAGAAGCCGGGAACGCCCTCCACCTTACAGCCTCGGCTGCGCAGCTTTTGCGCCAGTGACCGGCACAGGTAGAAGGGCGGGGTACTTTTGTACCCCAGCCGTTCTATCTGTTCGTCGGTCAGCCCGCGCACCTCCCGGAGATGCTTGCGGTGTTGAGGCGTAAGCGTCAACAGCTCCAGCAGCATGGAAAATGTCTGGTGGATCTCCTGCGGTGAGGCAAGGACGGATTGCTCAATCGCCGTCTGCTCCGGCAGCACCTTTGCGGTGTACTCCGGCGCCGTAAGGCCGTTTTGCAGCGTGTCGCAGATCTCACGGTAGGCTTCAGAATTGCTGATCCCGTATACCTTTCCGTAGAGAGACAGCATACCGCCGCCTTCGTTGCAGTAGTTGCAGCGCCAGAGGTTTTTAGCAAAGTTGATGTTCATCTTCCCCCGCTTATCACCGCAGATCGGGCAGTCGGCATATACGCTGTCCGCCTGTCTGCGCCGGATATGCAGATGCAGCAGCTCAGCCACATCCATGATATTGAACGGGAACTCCTGTGGCTGCGCCACCGCGCCACCTCCTTACCATCATCTCGAACGATTCGTCTGTCAGCTGGCATTTGCCAGACGCTGGAGCTTGTCCAGCATCAGCTTGGCACCGGCCCGCAGGATATTGTCATCCCCGGAATAGCCCTTCACATACCACTTGAGGCTGGCTGGCCGCCGCTCGGCGACTTGCTTGAGCGTCTGTCCGCTGCATGTGCCGATGGGCACGATGATCTCCTCGGCCTCCGCTTCGGTCATCAGAGTGCAGATGGTATCCACATCCATGTCCTTGGTATAACTGGCGGCACTTGGCTCGTCATATACGAAGGGCAGTTCCGTTTCTACCACAGGCTCTACAACGGCCTCCGCAGGCTGTTCCGCAGAGACTTCCACCGGCGCCGTGTCAGGTACGGCTTTTTTTGCATGGTGAACCACTTCCTGTTCAGGTTGCTGTACGACCACAGGCTCAATGTCGGCCCGTACCGCAGCAGGTTCCGTTCTGACCTGTTCCGCTGCCGCTTGAGGTGCAGGGGCCGGCTCGCTCCGCATAACAGGCGTGATCGGCTCTGCGTAAGGCGTATCCGCCTTGGGCATCGGTGCGAACTGGACGCCGAAGCCGGCGTTGGTCAGCGCTATGTCCAGAGCATCATGCTCCGCAGCCTGAATATACAGACCGGCAGGTGCGTTTTCCTGTGTCATGGTGGCAATGTAGCTGCTGGCGGGGTCGGCATCATCCTTGTCGAAGAATACCTTTGCCTCGATGATCGCCAACTGATCCGTGATGCGCAGCGGCGTCAGCCGCGTGCGTCCGGCGGGATATTTCAGCCTGAACCAGAGCTTTTTATATCGCAGATCCAGCTCGTGTCCGTTGGCAGTCTTTTTCAAGAATCGCAACGGATCGAAGCCTGCGACACGGTTCAGCTCAGACACGACGGGGACAGCACTGAACAAAGTGGATTCGGGTGTATTCATTTCAAAAGCTCCTTTCTAAATAAAAACATGAGACAGGGCGTAGATTTAACGCGCTTGCCTCATTTTTACAAAATATTCACAGTGATACTCAAGCACTGTGCTGCTGCACTTTGAACGTATTGGTATAGAGTGAGATCCTATGTCCTAACTGCGTGTTGCGTTTTCCGGTATCGTCTTTATGGACCGCCATGTAGAGCATGCCGATCTGACCCACCAGAATGACCTTTGACTTGGCGCGGGTGATAGCCGTGTAGACAAGGCTTCGCGTCAGCATCCGGGCATGGCTCCTCAGCAAAGGGAATAGTACCACATCAAACTCACTGCCCTGCGCCTTATGGACGGTGGTAGCATAGGCAAGCTCCACATGGCCCATTTCCTCCATGGAGTACTCCACGACCCTCGTGGGCGAAAACTGGATCGATATGCGCATACCGTCCCGCTCATCGTGACGGAAGCTGCGGATAAAGCCAATATCGCCATTGGACGCCTTAATACTGTTCTTGTTCTGCATCACCTTATCACCTACCCGAAAATAGAGGCTGCCCACCTTCAGATCGGCTTCCTCCGTCTGCGGGTTCACCAGCTCTCGGATCGCCTCGTTGAGTTGGTCAACGGAGGCCGCGCCGGTGGAGCGGAAGGGCGATAGGATCTGCACGCGGTCTACACCGTATTGCTTCACCTGTGCCAGATAGAGATTCCGCAGATGTTCGGCGGCTTCCTCCTGGTTGGCGCATTTGCAGACAGTAAAATCATTGCCGTAGAAAAAGCCGGTGTCATTGTTGTTGATCTTCTGCGCGTTATAGGCGATAAGGCTGTCCTTCTTCTGACGGAATATCTCATTGAGCACCGTCACAGGGATCAGCCCGCAGTCGATCAACTCACGGAACACATCACCGGCGCCAACGCTTTGCAGCTGGTCTGCATCGCCTACCAGCAGCACCTTCGTGTTCGGCCCAATGCGGGAGAAGAACTGCCGCGCCAGCCACATATCCATCATAGACGATTCATCCACGATGATAAGGCCTGCGTCCAGCATATCTTCTTCCTCTTTCCGGAAGCCACCATCCTCACCAAACAGTCCCAGCAGGCTATGCAGCGTGCTGGCATTGTTTACGCCGGTACTCTCCGCCATGCGGCGGCTTGCCCGGCCGGTGGGGGCTGCCAGCAGGATATTCTCCGATGGCTTCAGCAGCTTGAACACCTCAATGACCGCTTTCAGGACGGTGGTCTTACCGGTACCGGGTGAGCCGGTAATGATGGACAGATCGCTGCGGAATACCATGTGGACAGCCTCCGTCTGCCGCAGAGAGAGCTCGACCCCCAACTGACGCCGTACCCTTGTCAGCAAGTCCTGCACATCCACCCGTTCTACCGGGCGGCAGAGCAGCCTTGCGATGCTGCGGGCGGTTTCGTCCTCCTGCGCGAAGGTCTTGACCAGATAATAGTTGCCGTTGCTGTTGATGATCTTGCCTTGCAGCAGCATGTCGTCGATCACAGCCTCCAGATCATCTGCCTTTACCCGCATCTGCGGAACGGGGATCATGCTGTTCAGCAGAGCCATGGACTCCTTACGAAGCTGCTCTGCATCCAGATACAGATGACCGCCATCTCCCTTTGCACCCTCCAGCGCGGCAAATACCGCGCCGCGGATACGCATGGGTGAGTTCAGCGGCCAATTGTTCTTTCGCATGATCGCGTCCACGCGCTTGAAGCCAAATCCGGATATCTGACAGAGTTCGAAGGGGTTATCCCGCAGAATATCCACGCTGTGTGCGCCGAAATGGTCATAAATCTTCGTGGCGGTGGTGGGGGTGATCTGAAAGGGGGCCAATAGCAGCATCAGATCACGAAATGTTCGGCTCTCGTTATAGGAGGCAATGATCTCCTCCAACTTTGCCTTGCTGACGCCCCGTATCTCCAGAAGCCTCTCCGGTTCATTCTCCAGCACATGCAGTGTATCTGCGCCAAACCGGTCTACGATCAGCTCGGCGGTCTTGCCGCCAATGCCCTTGATAAGCCGTGAGGAAAGATACCCCTTGATCCCTTCGCGGGTCTGAGGTACGACCTCCTCGCATTTCGTCACATGCAGCTGAAAGCCGTTTTTACCCTCTTTCCACTCACCGTCCAGTATCATGCTGACCTGATCGGTGCGCGGCAGCTCATAGCCCACGGCGGCAAAATGGATCATATTGTCCCGATGCCGGTACGCGCTGCGAGCCTTTTCGGGGATAGAACGGTCTGAGGTCTTTACGCTGATCACGCTGTACTTGTTGACAGGGTTATAGAAGATCGTCCGTTCATAGATGCCTGTATAAGCCAACTCATGCAGCCTCCTCTCGTCGTTTTTTCACATAGAAGCGCCGGCTTTCCGAAACAGTGACGTACTGCTCGTAGATGTCCGGGTGCTGCGCCTGCAAACGCTGCAGGTTGTCCTTACTGATGCCGGATTTACGCACAGGCTTATAGCTGATACTGTAAGCCGCTTCACGCCCCTGGCAGACAGCCGTGCAGCTTCGTCCCATTTCTGCGACGATACGGCCTTGCAGCCGCCGCATTTCCGCTTCAATGTGCTCATAGTTTCGTTTCTCCGCGTTTCGCTGGGTCTGAAGCTCCAGATACCGGGTGATCAGCAGTGCCATATTCCCCTCCAGTATCAGCTCCGGCGCCGATGGGTCGGCAGGCCCGAAATGACGCCTGACGCTGTTGAGGATCAGATCGCCGTCCTCCGTATAGGGTGGGGGCATGCCGGTGAGAATGTGGTTCTCCCAGAAATCCCGCTCCAGCGCGATCAGCTCCGCCTCATAGTCCCGGTCACGGACAATATGCCGGATGATGACTTCATCTTCATTGTTGCCGTACAGGCAGCAGTAGAAGACCTCATCGATGTTCATCACAGCCATATAGTGCCGCCCCTGAGCCTCATAGTTGAGGGGAACGATCTCCTGCCCATCCTCGGACCACCAGTGATCCTTTGCATTATAGTTGGTGGTTTTTATTTCGAGGATCGCGGTTCGCCCTCCGGGAAGCTCTACAAAGTAGTCAATATCCGCCAGCATAAACGTATGCACCGGATGATAAAACATCTTCTTGATCTGGTAGATGCGATACCCCGTTTTCACATGGAATATCTCTGCCACCAGATCCTCCAGCAGATGCCCC
>ERZ506918.729-NODE-729-length-13652-cov-4.656101_pt1 | contig 13652 bp, 9 predicted proteins | sample MGYA00513975_ERZ506918 | MGnify/ENA metagenome assembly ERZ506918 | reverse complement strand
CGAAGAATGGCAGACCTTGTGGGAAGAGGCGGGCAAAATCGGTTACACCTCCTGAGAGGGCAGGACTGCCTGCCTGATAATCGAAATTCCAACTCTTGTCGAATGCTAATGGAGCACCATTCTCCACTTTATCAATCTCGCAGTTGATATTCATCTTGTCGCTCTGAGTGAAACTCTTGAAGAGAGGGTTGAACTGACCAGCCACGCTGCTCTTGATATCAGTATCAAACCAGATGCCGAGCTCTGCACCCTTCGCCATCTGCGCTACGCCTGTCTCTGTAGATGCAAAGTAGTAGTTTGGTGTAAGACGACTGTGCTCCATATCAGCACCATCCTTCTTTGGCTGCTTCAGTCCGAAACGGGAATCGTAGATGAGGTTGTTCACGAAGATTGGCTTCGCTGCCTTCTCTACCCAGACAGAACCACCCTTTTTGTTTTTGGAACGGCGCCAGCCGCAGTTGACGATGGTGTTGTTATAGACGGTCATCTCAGAGAGAGGGATTACCTCGCTATTGCCGGCATTAGAAAGCTTGAAGGCATTGGTACAGGCGTTGTAGATGATGTTGTTGGCTACATCAATCTTGCAACCTGCCTTTACGTTGATGGCCTCACCGCCATCGGCTGCATTTCCGCTATCGGCAAAGATATTGTTGATAATCACGCCGTTACCACCGGTAAAGTAAGTCTGGTCGTTGTAGTTGTCATGGAAGAAACTGTTTGCCATCACAAACTTGCCGTTTACATTACAGAAGTGAAAGGCTGGCACACCGCCATCGATGGTGGTCTTGAAAAGCTTGTTCTGGAAAGAAGCTGAACTCTCGGTAGGAGTAGCACCGGCATAGGCCACATCCACGTGGTTGAGCACCACCTCCTCTGAATTATATCCGCAGATGATGCCGCCCCAATCAGCAGGCTTCCTGGTATCAGAAGTAAAGGCTACCGGTTTTTCGGCGGTTCCCAGGCAATAGAGATTGCCCAATACTACGATTTCTACCGGCACCTGAACCTCTGATTTGCAGGTAACGGTTACGCCCGGCTCAATGTAGAGCGATGCTCCTACAGGAATCTCAACGCTCTGGCTCAGGGTAGTATCCTTGGTCCAAACCACAGAACCGGCAGGATATTCTGCCACCTTCGTTGTAAAGGTATTTTCAGAACCCTGGTTCTCATTACTTCCATTACCGCCATTATTCACGTAATCGTATGGATTGATATTATCGTTCTCGCAAGATGTAGAGAACATTGCAGCTGCTGCCATCAACAGCAAAGCAGCAAAAGTATTTATCTTTTTCATTTTTTACCTTTTTTTCTTTTTACCTTTTATAACTTGTATCTTACTCCCAGCAGGAAGGTTCTGCCATACTGATAAGTTCCCACGATGGTCTTATCGCTCTTCTGACCCTCATACTCCAGGTTGCTCTTGTTCACAGTCTTCAAGTATCTCTCGCGCTTGGCATCGAGCAGATTGTTTGCCTTGAAGAAGATGGAGATGCCGTTCTTGAATTGCTTCTCGGCACTCAGGTCGAGACCGAACATCGCCTTGTCCCACTGGTCGGCATCCTTGAAGGGAGAAACCAGGGCAAGCTTGGTGCCCGTGAAGGAAGAGGCCAGCTGCGCATTCCAGCCATGCTCCGTATCCTTATATAATAAGGAGATGTTGGCGGTATGAGGAGCCTGGTTAACCAGCGGACGAGTCTGGGTTACGCCCGATTTATATTCGGCACTACCCTCCTGGTACTCACGCTTCGAGGTGGTGATTTCAGAATGGGTGTAAGTATAATTCGCCTTTACTCCGAAGTGGCGGATGTACTTGATTACATCAATTTCGAAGCCCATGTTCTTGGCATTACCCAGGTTGTCAGGCATGTAGTAGGCATCGGTTCCGGATCCTATCTTGCCATCCGATGTTACGAACACCTGCTCTATAGGGTCTTTCAGATACTTATAGAATACGCCGGCAAGAATCTGCTCGGTCTTGCTTGGGAACCACTCCCAGCGCAGGTCGATGTTGTCGATGCGGGCACGCTTCAGGTTTGGATTACCCTTTTCCTGATACTCCTCGCCCTGAATCTGATAAGGCACTATCTCGTAGAAGCCCGGACGGTTGATGGAGCGATAGTAAGAGAGACGCACATTCATCTTCCTGGTTGGCGTCCACTTGATGGATGCCGATGGCAGATAATCCCAGTAGCTCTGCTCGCCCACCTGTCCCATGTTGCGGAAGTGCTGGAGCATGGTGTAAATCTGGTTGGTGTGCTCGGCACGGAAACCGGCATTCAGTTCACCCACCTCGCTCTTCAGGGTTACCATGGCGTAGGCGCCTCCGATGTGCTCCTTGGAATCGTAGTTGAGCTGCGAAGCCTGAGAATAAGGAGTCTTGCAAACCCAATCGATGTTGGCATACTGGTCTATTCCGTTGCCATCCAATCGCTGCGAGATGTCGGCAGGATTGAAGATGTAAGAATAATATCTGTTGCTGCGTTCCTTTCTGCGATACTGTGCGCCCGCCTTCCAGAGAGCCTCCACAGAGTTGGCGAAATGGGTATCGTAAGAGAGGTTGATGTAACCCGCCCAGTCGGTATCCTTGTTGTGCTGGAACCGGCGCTCGGCACCCTTAGGCAGGGTCTTAATGATATTCTTATTGGCATCCCAGATGGAACCCGAAACGGCATCGCCGCCATTCTCGGCTTTTCTGCTCACGGTATTCGTCAGGGTTACGTAGGTTCTGTCCGGATCTTCCTCCTTTGCCTGCGAAAATACGCCCGACCAATCTACGGTAAAATCCTTGGTTAGATGATGCGTACCCTTCAGATTGGTGGCAAAGATGCTCTGGGTGGTTGAGAGAGAGCGCACCTCATCATCCTGGGTGTAGCTGTCGGCTCCGATGTATTCGGTGTTGACGCTGTTATTGTATCTGATGCCCTTGGAATTGGTGCGCACATACATGTTGTACCATTCCAGCTTGTGGCCAGGCAGGGTTAAATCTATCTTGGCATGAGCACCCGTGGTAAGATCATGGATGCTGTAGTAGCGATGTTGCAGATTGGAAATGTACATTGCCTGCTCGCCCGAAGCCATCTTTACGGAATTGTAGGTGCGCTCGGTGCCACGGAAAACATTCTGCACGCTTCCGGCAAGCATCACGCCCAGGCGGTCGTTCCAGAAGCGGTTGCCGATGCTCAGACCTCCTATGAAGTTAGGAGCAGGAAGAGAATGGCTCTTCAACTGAACAGGACCGTTCTTGAAATCGCTCATCTGTGCCTTGTAGTCTTTTCCAAAAGCCTCGTAAGGAGATTTCTTTGTATAATCAGAGCGGTTGCTGGTAAGATAATCTCTGCCATCCTTCCAGAAATAATCACTTGCTCCGATGGCAGCATTCGCCTGAATCTGGAAGCGGGATGGGGCATCCTTCATCACCATATCAACCACGCCGCCGGCTGCATCGCCTTCCATATCGGCAGTCAGAGACTTGGAAACCACGAGGCGGTCCATCAGATCTGAAGGGAAGATATTCAATGGGATGTAACGGTTTTTATCATCCGGACTTGGAATCTTCACGCCGTTTACCAGGGTGTAGTTGTAGCGCTTGTCCATGCCTCGGAGGATGGCGTAGGAAGCCTCGCCCGATGCATCACGCTCCATGGTTACACCTGATACACGCTGCAGAACGCTCGCCACGTTGACGTCAGGCGAAAGCTGGATGCTCTGCTGGCTCATCACGTTGAGCACGTTGCCGGCATTCTTCACGGTTTCTATGGCGCTGCGGTCGCTGCGGTATTCACGATGACCGGTAACCACCACTTCGCCCAACTGCTTCTGGTCTTCATCCATCGGAATATCCACCTTGTCTTTCTTAGCCACATCCACTACCATCTCCCTGGTCTTGTACGACATGTAGGAAACGATGATGGTAAACTTGCCTTTATCAGGCAATTCATTCAGGGTGAAAGTACCATCAAGTCCAGTGGTGGTACTCACGTTGGGCAGCTCCTTTACTCGGATTACGGTTCCGATGAGGGGTTCGCCCGTTTTGTTATCCTTGACTATACCATCCAGCGTATGTGCCTGGATGGCGGTAGTCGCTGCGGCAAGAAGTGCCGCACTCAATAAAAATCTTTTCATCTATATCGCTATTGAAATCTTCATTCGTTACTTTTCGAAAAAAAGCTTCTTTTACCTTTTTACTTTTTTACCTTTAAAACCGTGTGGATGATTTTTCCATCCTTGTCAATCATCGACATTCTGAGCTGCTTCTTATCTGCTGTAAATACAGAGAAACCATCGGCTGGACTGCAGAACACAGTGCCATCGATAGGCTTCACAGGACGAGCCAGAGATGAAGAGGAATTGACTACGTAGTCGATGTTGTCGCCCTTCTTCTGGATGTGCTGGAAGTTGTGGATATGACCGCAGGCATAAATCGCCACATTATTATATTTATGGAGGATAGGAAGGAGACGCTTCTGCATGTCGAGTCGCTCGCTCTCCTTCTTCGTGGTGTAGGCGTAGATAGGATGATGGCCTACCACGATGACCCAGTCTTCCTTGGCATTCTTCAGGGTTTCGTCGAGCCAGGAGAGCTGAGCCTCTGCATCCTGCTTGCAGGCATCAGGATATTTTTCTGACGCCTTGCGATAAGAATCGATAAGAGGTGTGGTGTCGAGGAAGATGACGCGGATGGTGGTTCCCTTGTGGTCGAACACCTTGGTGTAATATTTGGCTGGCATCATCCAGCGGCGGCTCACCTTGCCGTAGTCCATGAAAGCCTGAGTATTACCACGATACTCATGGTTGCCACAAACCGGGAACCAGTTGAGCATCAGGTCGGGATGAGAATAAACATATTCGTAATTGGTAAGCCACAGAGGGTCCTGGGTAGAAGCCACGCCATTGAAATGGTGGATGTCGCCTACGGCAAGTACGCATTCCGGATCTACCGTACCCGCCATCTCGCCCATCAGTTCGGCGATAGGCTTCTGGTCGTAGTAGCCGTTTCGACCCATATCATTGGTCATGTAGAGGGTGATTTCACCCTTCAGTTTCTGCCATTCGGCAGCATTCGCCTTCCAGTTAGGATTCTGCGGAATAGCGGTTGCTGCACTCTGAGAGCAGGTTGTTAATGCTGCGTTTTGCGCCTGTGCAGTCAAACCTCCGCCCAACAATAAAGCCGAAGCCAAAACTACAGTAGCTACTCTACCTTTCATCATAGCAAAGCCATTCATGCTGCTATGCTTACCCGATACTTTCTTTTCCATTTTTCTTTATCTGACTATAATACATTATTAAATATTGATGATACCTTTCCCCTTCCAGGGTTGTATCTGTTAAATTTCGGGTGCAAAGGTAGGGGTATTATGTGTCAATGAGGTTACAAGGATTTTAATTAGCAGATAAAAGATACTACAATCTTATTACGGGAGTTTCCCCCGATGCTTTTAGGGAAAATCATACGCTGGTTTATGGTTTTCCCCTTGTTGTTTTCAGCTATTCTCCCTATCTTTGCACCATCAAAAAGTTGATAGCGGCACCAAGTAGCCTCTTCAATTAAAATAAATGCAGTAATAACCCTTTAAAGAGAAGATAGTTATGAAAAGAATGATTATGACATTGGTAGCAGTATGGATGATGATTACATCTATGAATGCTCAGAGACTGACAAATATTCAGGCAGAAGCCCGTTTTATCACAGATAAGATGGTGGTGGAACTGGGATTGAGCAGCGCCCAGCGCAACAGCATCCTGAACATCAATCTCAATTATCTCAATGGCATCCGAAGCTATCGCGACATCGATGCCTACGGCTGGCATTACCGCAACAAGCAGCTCAAGCGCATGATGACCGCCAGACAATGGAAGAAATTCAAGAACTCATACTATTTCTATCGCCCTATCGGCTGGCAGAATCATGTGTATGTTCACCATATTTACACCAAGTATCCAAAGCATAACTGGGGACACGACAAGCGCCGCCCTCGCCCTGAGTGCAGCTACGGAAGACCAGGATGGCCAGGCGGAACCCATGTAACTTATGGACCAGGAAAGCCGTGCAAGCATCACAAGTATCACAAGCACGACAAGAAGTGGAAGCACGATAGAGATTGGGATGATGATGATGATTGAGATAATGACAGGGATGATGACTAAGATTAAGACTGAGATTAAGACAAACATTCGATGATAAAACAGAAGAAATCCAAGCTAGAGATCATTCTCCGGCTTGGATTTCTCGTTAAATAAAAACTAACTATGCCGTCTAACTAATCATTAATTACTAATCATTAATTACTATCAAGATGTCTTCCACAATCTGCTCATCGAGCAGGCGATTATCCGAAAGCAACTGCTTCACATCGTATCTGTCGTAGAGACCCTTTCTGATGCCGCCCACCATCACCTTCATTTCTGAAGTGCCATAGTAAGAGGCGATTCGCTCTCCGAAGCCGCCATCCTTCGAGCCATCCTCCAGGGTTACCACCAACTGATGGTTTGCCTTCAGGCTATCCAGCACTTCGGCATCCACCTCATTCAGATAACGGGGATTGATGAGCGTAGCATCGATGCCCTTATCAGCCAACAGGCGGACCACATTCTCGCCCTTCTGATAGAACGAACCGGCGGCGATGACTGCCACCTTCTCGCCCTGGTGCATCACCTTGTACTTTGCCTCGTAGCCATACTCAGCATCAACGGCTTCTGACGTATGAACCACGCCATTGCTTGGCACGCGGATGGCGATAGGTTTCTTATCCTGCAGAATGCTCCAGCGGAGCATGGCGAAATACTCCTCGCAGGTGGTTGGAGCCAGATAGATGAGCCCCGGAATGCTGCAGAGCATCGGAATATCGAAAAGGCAGATGTGGGTGATGTCGTTCATCGAGTTCACTCCGCCTCCTACCACGTTGATTACGGCAGGGTTGGAATTGATGCAGAGGTCTTGCGCTATCTGGTCGTAGGTGCGCTGGATAAAGGTGCTGTAAACCGTCCATACCGGATGCAGTCCGCCCTTCGCCATTCCCGAAATCATGGCCACCGCCTGCTCTTCGGCGATTCCCATATCGATGTGCTGCTTGCCAGCCAGTTGGCGCTTATCGGCAGTAAAGCCACCTGCGGTAGGAGTACCGGCGGTTACGGCGATGAGGGTCTTATCCTGCTTCATCTCGCTGAGCATCCAGTCAGAGAATAATGTGCCGTAATCTTCCATCGGAGTCACCACCGGAATGGTTCCATCGGCATTCTTTCTTGGTCGGCTGCCATCTTCCAGGTTGAAAGGCATTCCCCAATGCCAAGCCTCCTTGTTGGCTACAGCTGGCGCAAATCCATGACCTTTTTCTGTGTGAATGTGAACCACGGTAGGCTTATCCGTATCCTTCACGCTCTCGAAAACCTGGATGAGTTTTTCGATGTCGTTACCCTCTTCCAGATACTTGTATTCAAAGCCCCACGCCTTGAACCAGTTGTGCTCGCAGGTGCCGTTGCTCTGGCGCAAGGCACGCAGGTTCTTATAGATTCCGCCATGATTTTCGGCGATAGACATTTCGTTGTCGTTCACCACGATGATGATGCCCGTGCCGAGTTCCGAAGCCTCATCCAGTCCCTCGAAAGCCTCGCCGCCCGAAAGGGAGCCGTCGCCGATAATGGCGATGATGTTCTCATCGGTACCCTTGACGTCACGCGCCTTCTGCAAACCGGTGGCAAGACTCACGGAAGTGGAAGTATGCCCCACCTCAAAGTTATCATACTCCGGACATTCGGCAGGAGAAGAATAGCCCGAAATGGCATTCATGTCATCCACATCGCCGAGGAATCCCGCAGCTCGTCCGGTGAGCACCTTATGCGGATAGCATTGGTGGCTTACGTCAAACACGAGCTTATCCTTTGGCGCATTAAAAACGTAGTGAAGCGCCACGGTAGCCTCCACGAATCCCAGGTTCGGTCCCACATGACCGCCATGCTTGCTTACACGGTTCAGCACAGCCTGTCTGGTTTCATCAGCCACCACCTGCAGCTCCTTCAAATCCAGCTTCTTCAAGTCGGCTGGCGACTTTATTTTCTCAATATACATATTTTTTATACTTATTTTTGTACTTATAGTTATGATTATATGATGATCATGATTTCCGAGTGCAAAGATACGAAGATTCCCGAAAACACGCATTACCCAAACTACAGAAAAAATGAATGATTTTCCGGAAATCTCATCTTGGAATATTCTTCAGGAAAACTCATCTTGGAAATCAGCCTGCTGCCTTATCCCTATCCTTCAGAATCACAGCCATGTTATCCAGCGCCCATTCTATCAGATGATCCATAATAGGAATAAGGGTTTCAGCACGGGGTGTGAGAGAATACTCCACTCTTGGCGGCACTTCGGCATAAGCCTTGCGGGTAACGTAGCCATCAGCCTCCAACGATTTTAACGTGCTGGTAAGCATTTTCTGCGAAATATCCGGAATCAGCTTACGCAGGGCATTAAACCGGAGGGGACCATCCTGATGATTTTTCAGGGTGTAGATTACCAGTAGCGACCACTTGTCGCAAACGCGCGCCAGAACGTTACGGATGGGACAGTCCTGCACTACCATTTCTTTTATCATTCTTCCCATAATCTATCTTCTTTATATTCTACTATAATATTCTGCAATAATGTTCTGCAAAACTCTATAATATTCTGCAATAGGCTACAAAAGTAACTAATATCCGAAAAGAAACCAAACATACCAAGTTAATCTAAGTTAACGCTTCATTTTTCTTTCTCCCATTCCCACGCAATAGTTACCTCCCGGTAACCATCTTACCCCCAAGTGCCCTCTTGCAGGAACCAGTTTTTCGCAGTATCTTTGCAACGCAATTCAGAAATGAAAGCTGAAAGCAGAAGTATTCACAAATTCACAAAAAGAAATAACATAAAGTGAAAGAAAGAAAGAGAAAAGAGAAATGAAATAAATAAAGAAAGAAAAAGAGAAATATAAACATTTAAAAATAACAGACAAGATGAAAGAAACAAAGATTATTGCAAAGGCTGAAAACTTCACAGCCACAGATTTTGGCAAGATGAGTGAAATCAAGGATTACACCTTAGAGCTGGGTCCTGAGATTAAGATTCCCGGAAAGGTATTCGGAGGTCAGAGCGTGAATGCTACTGGTGGTGAGTTCTCATTCCAGAGCTTTGCTCCTGGCGCAGAGACAGGTTTCCTCCACACCCACAAGAACCACGAGGAACTGTATTTCTTCCTCAGCGGCAAGGGCGAGTTCCAGGTGGATGGCAAGGTATTCCCTATTCAGGAGGGAAGCGTGGTGAGAGTAGCACCAGCCGGCAAGCGCTCTGTTCGCAACAACGGTACAGAACCACTCGTGATGCTCTGCGTGCAGTATAAGGCCGAAACCTTTACAGCCGAAGATGCAACCGACGGCGTGATTCTCAACGATAAGGTGGAGTGGTAGAAACTACTCCACCACCTCCATGATTTCAGGATGCTCAAGCTTTTCCTGTTTCTTGAGCTTCTTCACCACCTCGGAATAGCTGTGGCGAATCAGGGCCTGGATGAAATCATCTTCCAGCGTGCCATAAAGGTTTACCTGATTCCAGTATTTCTTATTCCAATGCCATGCGCCTTCTATTTCGGGATGCACTTCCCGGAGTTCGAGGGCGTAATCGGCATTACATTTCATCGTAACCCACTCGGGGCGCTCCAGGTCAACACAGGCAAAGATTTTGCCCAAGATGCGAAACACCAAGGTCCGCTCATCAAAAGGAAAAGCCTCGGTTACGAGGGGAAGCGAGAGGCAATACTCTCTAACAGATTCTATATTCATTATTTCTTCTGATTATTTCTGATTAAAATGATTCTATGTTTTAGGGGACAAAGATAACGAATTCTTATGAAACGGCAAGACTTATCTCATAAAAAAACAAATCTTATCCGAAAAAATTCCGTTATATTAAAATCCTTCTCTTTCCTTATCCGTAATTTTGCAACATCATCCGCAAGATTCCTGCGCAGTAACATTCGCAAGAACTTTGAGGCATATTTACATTAAAATAAGAAAGAAGATTATGAAACATGAATTGATTATGAGCGGCTTGCTCATCCTGGGAAATCCGATGTTGACGCACGCTCAGCAAACAAAGACCACTACAGCAGGAAGCAGTTCTACTGAGAGCATCATAGCCAAGAAGGAAGAACTTCTTCAGGACAGCATACAGGCGATGAAGGAGAAATTGCGCCAGGACAGCATCCAATGGGAGAAACAGCTCTCAGCCGTAACCATTAAAGGAACCCGCTCGCAATTCCGCCAGAAGAACGGAGGAATCGTGGCTCGCATCTCGGGAACTTCTCTCGAGAAGGAGCCAACAGCTACGGAAGTGCTTGCCAAACTTCCCGGAATGTTCAAAAACAAGGATGGGAAACCGCAGGCATTTATCGGCGGCTCACCCGAAATCTACATCAACGAGAGAAAGGTGCAGGATTACAGCGTGGTAGAAAACCTGCCCGTTACACAGATAAAAGAGGTGAAGGTGATTCATCATCCTGGAGCCGAATACGGCAACAACGTGGGCTGCGTGCTGCTCATCACAACCAAGAAGAACCTGCAAGGGCTCGCCATCGTGGAGAACTCCGGCTTCCTCTTCGACTCCTTCGTGAGCAACAACCATGACCTCGACCTTACCTACACCCGCGGCAAGATGACGTACTACGCCAAGCTTAGTTACGCCAACTGGCAGGGGATATGGAAAGAACAGGACATCGCCACGAATTACGTAAGCGGCAGTAATACAGGAAGCAACGCTGGCGATAACGCCACCACCTACATTGCCTCCTCCACCCTCGATTGCAAGCACAGCTACTACGACCACTTCTACTGGAGCACCGGAGCCGACCTCGCCCTGACTGAAAAGCAAACCATCGGAGTGAAATACGATGGCTACAACATTCATCAGCCGATGCCTTTCAAGATGACGAGCTATGCGATGACCAACGATCACGTAGATGATAACGTAACGGGCGACAACAAGTTCCTCTATTACGACTGGCAGCACCACGTGAACGCCTTTTATCAGGGAAATTACGGGGAAAAATGGAAGCTGAACTTCTTCGGCGATTTCGTGAAGCTGCACACAGAGCAAGGCCAATTCGTGGATGAGATTTCGGAGAAGAATCTGGCGAATGGAGTTAGCGAGGAAGAAGCCAGAAACAAGTTCACACTCCTCCCCCAAAGCGATGGAACCATCTGGGGAGCAAAGGCCCGCGCTAACTACACCATCAACGACAAGCAAACCTGGATGATGGGCGCCGAGTACAACTACGTGAAGAGCGAATCGCGTACCGATTACACTCCTGCCGATAAGGGAACCTCCACCCACAGCATCACCAAGGAAAACCATGCTGCCGTCTTCGCCGAGTATTCACTCGACTTCAAACCCTTCTCATTAAGAGTAGGATTGAGATACGAGCACGTGGACAGCCGTTTGGATTATCTGAAAGATGAAACTGGAAGAACTGGAATTGGAAGAACTGGAATTGGAAGAACTGGAATTGGAAGTTCAGAAAATGGTAATTCAGAAACTGGAAGAACTGGAATTGGAACGCCAGAAACAGCCTCCACCGAAGCCCCGCTTCATCGCAAATACGACAACCTCTACCCATCCCTCCTGCTCACTCATCAGTCAGGCAGATTCTCCCAGTCGCTGAGCTACCGATCTTCCGAAATCCGCCCATCCTTCCAGGAGCTGAACACGGGCACGGTTTACGCAAACCACTACATGAGACAGGTAGGAAACAGCCAGCTGGAGCCATCCAAGCGCCACGAGTTCCAATACCAGGCAAGCTACGGCGACCTCTTCCTCCAGGCAAGCTACACCTACGTAAAAGATTACATCACCAGCATCATCGAACCCTATTCAGATGACCCACAAACAGGCTACATCACCTGGACCAACATCGACCATTGCTGGAACTGGGGCAGCTTCCTCGGCTACCGCCACCGCTGGGGCTTCTACGAGCCACAGGTGCAAACAGGCATCCAGCAGGGCTTCATCAAGGCCGTCAGCATGGGCAAGGAGAAAAGCTTCCACGACCCCTACTACATCTTCAGCCTCTACAACGGCTTCCATCTTCCAAAGGGTTGGTACATGAATCTCTCGTTCTCCTACCGAAGCAGCGGCACCTACGATTTCCTCACCATCAACAGCGTGCACAACTTCGACTTCCAACTCTACAAGAGTTTCCTGAAAGACCGCCTCTCGCTAAGCCTGAACGTGAACGACATCTTCAACACCAAGCGCCAAAAGACCGATGGCACCTACGGCAATGTGCGGTTCCAGCAGCAGAAGTGGGAAGACACCCGAAGCGTGCAGCTCCGCCTCACCTACCGCTTCAACCAGGCCAAGAAGCAATACCGTGGCGAGAACTCCGCCCAGGAAGCCGTGGGAAGAATGGGAGGAAAATAGAGCAGAGACTTTTTTTTCGAAAAAAGGTTATATTTTTGCAGATATACTTGCATATTTACTTAGAATATCGTACATTTGCGACGAGATTCTTGCTTAATTGCAATTTCGCAACATAAAAAACAACTTAAAGTAAAGCTAATGATTGACTGTCAGATAATAAGAGATGGAAAGGTAGAAGGAGAAGTAAGGCAAAACGGCCTTACCTTCATCGACAACCATGGGATGGAACGGAGCAACCACATCGAATCGGATGCATTGGAAGTTTCGCTCAAGGAGTGGCATTACCAGAAGTTTGGCATTATGAACCAACACTATTTTGGCAAGGCGAACAACGCCAAGTTTATCGCACAGCACGAGGTTCGACCAGCCCTGCTCTTTTCCATGCCAACCCTTGGCGGCAGCATGAAAGAAGTGTACGGCAATCGTGGCAGAAAAAAGGAAATGATGTGGAAAACAGGCGAAGCAAGCCTCTGTTTTCTAAGCGGCGAAGGTGGTGCCAACACTCACTTGAACCAGGGCACCCAATTCGAAATCTTCAACGTGGTCATCCCACAACAATTCATAGAAGAGCTTATAGAGCACGACGCGGAGGCTTTTGAGCAGCTCTCCCCTCTAACCAGCCCTACCTTCAACACCCAGACCATCATCAAGTACAACCAGCCCGCCATAGCAGCAGTCATCAAGGCGGCACGAGACATCCAGCGTTCCCGGTTATTAGGCAACCAAGCCTCCAAATACCTGGAATCGAAGATTATCGACTGCTTATCGGGATTTCTCCTGCCCGCCAGTCTCTTGCCAAGCAGCCCAACCCTCAGTATCAGCATCCGTGACAAGATACACGATGCCCAAAGCATCATCCTCACCCACTATCAGGAAATGCCTTCGCTTCACGAGTTGGCGGCAATGGTGGGCACCAACGAATGCACCCTGAAGAAAGCCTTCAAGCAGGAGTTTGGAACCACCGTCTTCCAATATCTTTTTGATTATCGCATGGAATTGGCGGTTCATTACCTCCTCGACACAAGTCTTCCGATAGCCGACATCGGAATTATGCTGGGCTACGATTACCAGAGTCATTTCTGCACGGCATTCAAGCGGAAACACGGGGTAAGCCCGATGGAATTCAGATTAAGACGTGGAGTTATTGCAAGAACCTGACGATGGCTTGCAATAACTCCAGAAATCCAGATCGGAAGAGCACACG